>ERZ780212.542-NODE-542-length-37780-cov-3.171557_pt1 | contig 37780 bp, 38 predicted proteins | sample MGYA00511364_ERZ780212 | MGnify/ENA primary metagenome ERZ780212 (study PRJEB29588, sample SAMEA2147991) | human gut metagenome | biome: human gut; feature: human-associated habitat; material: faeces | place: Denmark | collected 2008/2010 ... | reverse complement strand
CTTCAGGAGACTGACCATTGACTATGAATACAGGGCCGATACGCACGAAGCCATGATGCATATCGCTGCCATAAAATTATTTTTGAATAAAATTTAAACAGATTCTAATGATTGTCCGCAAGGTAGAGGGGCCTGGTCTTTCGACTGCTGGTCTCCTGGCTTCGGTGTATGCGAGTGACCTGCCTGATGCTGTTTTGAGAAATGTCTGATAACGAGGCGAATGTAAAACAGTGCGGATGAAAGTAGGGAATAGTTGGAAATAATTAAGAGCGGAATACGTTTAGAAAACAGTCTGTCCTGCTCCATTTTACATATCGCACTGCATCTTAGATGCTTACACAGGTGTACGGATTACTGGCAGTTGACAGTTCCCGCTTGTCCGTAGGTTCCTTTTCGCATATGCTGCTGTCTTACATGATTATGCGGAACAGACTGGGCGGTGCGACAAGGTGGGGGCAAGGCAATATCCTTGTTGTCTGTTGCCGGGTCTCAGTTCGGGATTATTGGGAGATGAAGCGGTAGACAATCTCGCCGGCCTGGCGTTCGGGGGCGTCCTGTGAGGCGGTGAAGCGGGAGCGGCCGGCGGCCCTTAGGGCGTAGTCTCTCAGGCACTGGTCAGGCGAGGAGACGGATTCGATAATCTTCGTTCCGACTACGTATCCCTTGCGGTTGACGATGATGCTGACGGAAACATCCCCGCCGCCCATGCACTTGTAGGCCGGTACCGGCAGGCTCATGGCCTTGCGTCCGTCCAGGGAGTAGGAGATGACTGACGGACCGGTGTATGTCTCTTTCTTGGACTTGTCGTTATTGTCATTTCCAAGGGATACGTTGTCCTCGTCATCGGAGGCCTCTTCTACCTCGCGGCGTGTGCGGTCCAGACGCTCCTGCAACTCGCGGGCGTCGCGGTAGATGTCCTCCGGATTGTCGTGGCGGTCGTCGCGTAGATGCTCTGAGGCATCCACGGCCACATTGCGGATGTTTTGTGCGTTCTGGCTGCGGGAGGCGTTCAGCAAGGCATCAATCTCTGCATCCAGCTCCTCTTTGACGCTCTCTTGCATCCTGGTTTGTTCCGCTAATCTTTCCTGTTCCTCCTGGGCAGAAAAATCTATCAGGAACGAGGTGTTCTGACTCAACTGGGCGTGAATCGACCAACATAACAGTATGATTATGGCGATCAGGTGGACGATGATAGTAAGGTATAACCCGGCTTTGTTGCTGTTGTCTACCTTCAAGTACCGCCGCAGAGGCCCGAGCCGGCTTTCCAGTCCGGACAGCGGGCCATTGCGCAGGCTTGTGATAAAAGCTCTGAGTCGGTTATTTATTTTTGAGATGATTTTCAATGGTGGCGATAAGCATGTCTATGCCGACCTGGTTGTGCCCGCCCTGTGGCAGTATCAGGTCAGCGTATCTCTTGGTGGGTTCAATGAATTGCAGGTGCATGGGCTTCAATGTCTTCTCGTAGCGGTCTATGACCTTGCCGACATCCCGGCCTCTCTCCATAGTGTCTCTTGCGATGACTCTTACAAGCCTGTCGTCCGGGTCGGCGTCCACGTACACCAGTATGTCCAGCATCTTGCGCAGTCTGGCATCAGTGAAGATGAGAATGCCCTCTACGATGATGATGTGTGCCGGGCGTACGGTCAGGGTCTCCTTTGAGCGGGTGCAGGTGAGGTAGGAGTAGATAGGCTGCTCAATGGTCCTGCCTTGCTGGAGCTTCGAGAGCTGCTGCCTCAGCAGGTCGAAGTCTATGGCGTCGGGATGATCGAAGTTGATCTTCTGGCGGTCTTCCAGCAGGGGGATGTCGCTGTTGTCCCGATAGTAGGAATCCTGAGGGACAACGACGACCTCTCCCTGGCTGAAATGCTCAGTGATCTTCTGCACAACGGTAGTCTTCCCTGAACCGGTTCCGCCGGCTATACCTATCGTCAGCATAGTCGTACAGGATTAGAATTCAGCTGACTTTGGGGTTCTTGGGAAGGGTATCACGTCGCGGATGTTGCTCATGCCGGTTACGAAAAGCAGCAGACGCTCGAAGCCGAGTCCGAATCCACTGTGAGGAGCCGAGCCGAACCGTCTGGTGTCCAGATACCACCACAGGTTGGTCATGTCCATGTGCAGCTCGTTGATGCGGGCCATCAGCTTATCATATGACTCCTCTCTCTGGGAACCTCCGATGATCTCGCCTATCTTGGGGAATAGCACGTCCATGCCGCGTACGGTCTTGCCGTCATCGTTCTGCTTCATATAGAAGGCCTTGATGTCCTTGGGATAGTCGGTGAGGATAACGGGTCTGCCGAAGTGCTGCTCTACGAGGTAACGCTCATGCTCGCTCTGCAGGTCTACGCCCCAGGATACCGGATACTCGAACCTGGCTCCCGACTTTACGAGGATGTCGATGGCTTCAGTGTAGGTCATGCGCACGAAGTCGGTGCTGACTACGCTCTTGAGTCTCTCTATGAGGCCCTTGTCTATCATGTTGTTGAGGAAGATAAGGTCGTCCATGCAGTTGTCCAGGGCGTAGCGCACCAGGTACTTGATGAAGTCCTCGGCCACGTCCATGTTCTCGTTGATCTCCACGAATGCCATCTCGGGCTCTATCATCCAGAACTCGGCCAGATGCCTGGGAGTGTTGGAATTCTCGGCCCTGAACGTGGGACCGAAGGTATAGATGTTGCCCAGGGCCATGGCTCCGAGCTCGCCCTCAAGCTGTCCGCTAACGGTCAGGTTGGTGTGGCGGCCGAAAAAGTCTTGCGAGAAATCCACTTTCCCGTCCTCACGGCGCGGAGGGTTGTCTATATTAAGAGTAGTTACCTGAAACATAGCACCTGCTCCCTCTGCGTCGGAAGCGGTGATGATAGGAGTATGGAGGTAGTAGAATCCTCTGTCATTGAAATATTTGTGAATGGCAAACGCCATGGCGTGACGGATTCTGAGTACGGCTCCGAAAGTGTTGGTGCGTGGGCGCAGATGGGCAATCTCGCGCAGGAACTCCATGCTGTGTCCTTTTTTCTGAAGAGGGTATTTCTCCGGGTCGGCTGTTCCGTACAGCTCTATTTTCTCGGCTTGTATTTCCACTTTCTGACCGCTGCCGACCGATTCGACCAGTTTTCCGGTCACGGCTATGGCCGAGCCTGTGGTGATGTCCTTGAATGTCTCGTCCGGCGTGAAGTTGGAGAAATCGCAGACAATCTGTATGTTGTTGATAGTAGAGCCGTCGTTGAGCGCGATGAACGCTATGTTCTTGTTGCCCCTTTTGGTTCTTACCCAACCCTTGGCAAGTACCTCCTTGCCCGGGGTCTCTTTGAGCAGTTCGGAAACTCTCTGTCTCTTAAGTGTCATATCTTATAGATTTAAAATGTTATGTTCATTGCCCTGCATATCCTCTCAGGAATCTCGGTGTTGTCCATCCTGCCGGAGAACAGTTCACTGCCGGCACCGATGGCGAATACGGGCACGTTGGCAGCCGAATGGTCTTTGGTGGTCCATCCGATGCGTGCCTCATGGGAGGCCTCGTCCATCTCTTCCTTACCGTCTTCGTCCACCTTATCCTTTGAGCGGTCAATCCGGTCTATTTTGTCAAAGTACATGTTGTAGCCTTCGTCATATGCCAGAGTCAGACCGCCGGTCTCGTGGTCCGCCGTGACGATGATGAGAGTCTCGTCTGGATGCTCATTGTAGAATGCCACGGCCTCAGCCACGGCATCAGACAGGCTGAGGGTCTCCAGTATGGCGGTTTTGGTGTCGTTGCCGTGGCTGGCCCAGTCGATCTTGCCGCCTTCAGACATGATGAAAAAGCCAGGACCGTCCTCCTCATATAGGAAGTCAATCGAGGCACGAACCAGGTCGGCCTGGCTCATATCGTGCTCAGTCATGTCTATGGCGTAGGGCAGTTCTGTCTTCTGTCTGCCGTCTTCCTGGAGCAGCATCATCTTCTTTGCACCGTCCTTTGCCGCGCTGTATTCGTCCATCCCTTCCGCAATGGTGTATCCGCTGTTTTCTATTGCAATATAGGCGGAGGGCTTGTCTCCATCCTTGCCCCGGCTTTCTATAAGTCCGCCGCCTGCGAAGAATTCAAATTCTGTAGCCGGAATCCCTGCTGCGATGTCGTAGTAGTTTCCGCGGTCAATGTTATGGCCGTAGAAGGCGGCTGGAGTAGCGTGGTTAAGGCCGACAGTAGATGATATGCCGACTTTGTATCCGGCTTTGTGGATTTTGTAGGAAATACTTTCAAGAACTGTTGTCGAATCGGAGGCAACGCCGAGCATTCCGTTGTTTGTCTTGCTGCCGGTTGACAGTGCCGAGTCTGTTATCAGATTGGACTCAGAGTGGGTGACGGCCCATCCAAGTACGGGAAACATGGTGAAAGACAGTGGACGGCTGTCGAAGACGTCCTCTGTATATCCTTGATAGTATTCTGCCAGTGAGACATGGTTGAAACCCATGCCGTCTCCGATGAACAGGAATACATATTTTGCTGTCTGTGCGTTCAGCACGATGGCCGGCAGCATGGCCAGAAATACTATGATTGAAAATCTTTTCATATTCATTTTAGTTAAAAATGGGTGTCCCACTATGCATGAGGCACCCATTCGTACTTTTGTCGGCAAGATGTCTAGTTGTGTGTCACAGCCTTTCTTGCCGCATACATTATCTTCAGAGCGGAGCAACGGCGCAATTCCTGCTTAACGTCCGTGACGATACCCATTCGGGTGTTCTCGTCTATCTTGAGGGATACGGTCATGAACTCGCGGTCAACCTCGTCCAGGGACTCACGCTCGGCGGCGATGAAGTCACGGATGTCGGAGGTGTTCCTGAATGAGTCGTTAAGCTGGATACGGGATTCCGTACCGAATTCTTTCTGATACTGCAGTGATGGTGTACCGATAAAGATGTAGCAGGACAGATCCTTTCTTTCAAGTCGGACAATCTCGGTGGCCTCAGGCAGTTTGACATTAACCATACGGTCTGTCTGACGCATACTTGTGGAGACCATGAAGAACATCAGGATCATGAATACGATATCCGGAAGGGATGCTGTATTGATGCCCGGAGTTCCTTTGTCACCTTTCTTTATGAATTTAGCCATATCTTGTCCTCCTATTTTTTAGTTACATCCAAAGGTTCAGCCTCTGAGATTCTATTCGGAATGGCTTCACTGACGATCTCCTGCTGCTCTGCATTGAGCTTTTCGTAGACATCTCCGAAATGAGCCATGGCAAAATCGTTTCTTACCTTGTTGATGGCTCTAACCAGAACGTTCTGAATCTCTACGTATTTGCTGTAGAGACTCTGACGGTCATTCTGGAGGGATATCACACCGTCTGAGACAGGATATTCTCCGAACCCGTCGATATTCTTAATCGTTTTTGACGGAAGATCCGAGCGGTCGGAGGGGTTTGTCAGGAATTCAATAACAATCTCTTCAAGCTGTGCATCAGAAAGAATAACTTGGCCGCCTGCCATAACGCCGTTTCTGGAGTTGATCTTCACGTCGAGCATGTTGCGACGGTTAACCTTCAAGTCCTCTACCTGTGCGTTTTCAGGAGGCATAGGCGGGAGACGGCGGGATAGACCGGTTTCAGGGTCCATTGTACTCACCATCAGGAAGAAGATCAACATGAGGAACGATATGTCTGCCATCGAACCTCCGTTTATTTCAGGTGTTTTCTTAGATGCCATAGTTGTTAGTTACCTTTGTGTATAAGATTTCTTACGCTGCCCCATATTAAGGCAAGTAATGCGAGTACGACCAGAGCATAGCTCAGGTTGAGCAGTGTATCGGTCATTTTCAAAGTCCCGTGCGAGGGCTGCACTGCCATATTTACGGCAATGGGGTCTCCGCTGGCGAACAGGAATGACGCGCCGACGAGCACTACGGCTATCAGCAGCACGATACCTGTCTTCTTGATGGATTTCCGGTTGCCTGCCATGTTGATCAGTGAGAGCACCACGACAAGTACCAGCGCGGCAATCACCAGAATGTATGCCCAGAAAAGGAGCATATCAAGCATGCTGGTGGTCGCCAGTGCCTCTGCCAGGTTTGATACAGAGTACATTCCCGTCTTTCCATTGTAGACGAAGAAAGCGATCAAACCTATCAGGGAAATAACCAGCAGACAGATTTCCAATATTTTAGTGAATTTTTTAGTCATGATGGGTGGATTACTTGTTCTGATATTTTACGATCATATCTACGAGAGCGATGGAAGCGTCTTCCATTGAAAGGACTATGGAGTCAACTTTCGAAATCAGGTAGTTGTAAAGTATCTGAAGGATGATGGCGACGATAAGACCGCCGACGGTGGTGATCAGGGCGACTTTCATACCTCCTGCGACGAGGGTCGGGCTGATGTCACCTGCTCTCTGAATCTCATCGAATGCCTGAATCATACCGATCACAGTTCCCATGAATCCCAACATAGGAGCTACTGCGATGAAGAGGGTAATCCAGGAGAGACCGCCTTCGAGCTGGCCCATCTGGACTGAGCCGTATGATGTGATTGATTTCTCAACTTCCTCTGCGCCTTTGTCATATCTGAGCAGACCCTGATAGAAGATGGAGGCTACAGGACCGCGGGTGTTGCGGCAAACGTCCTTAGCGGCTTCAACGCCACCGTTGTTGAGGGCGTCCTCGACTTTCTTGAGGAGCTTCTCGGTGTTGGTGCTGGCGAGGTTGAGGTAGATGATTCTCTCGATAGCTACGGCCAGACCGAAAACGAGACATGCGATGATGGTGGCCATGAAGCCTGCACCACCCTCGATGAACAGTCTCTTGATTTCCTGATGCATGGGAGCCTCAGCGGGAGCAGACTCGACTACTTCTTCAACTACGGCCTCTTCAACGACAGCAGCGGCTGTGTCTGTTCCGGCAGTAGCGAGGGAATCACCCTCCTGAGCAGATGCGTATTGAGCAGTGAAAGTCATAAGACCCATAACTGCCAAAAACATGAAGATTTTTTTCATACAATTTTTGATTAGTTATTAAACAAATTTTAAAATGAGTTATGCGGAGAGGGCGGGATTCGAACCCGCGAAGCCCTTTTGGAGCTTACGCACTTTCCAGGCGCGCGCCTTCGACCACTCGGCCACCTCTCCTGTTTGTTAAAAATTACGGCCAAAATTAGGAATTATTTTCATACAATCTACAATTCTGTGAGTTCTCCGCGAAGATTTTTTTCAAGAAAAAATTTAACACTCTTATTATCAGGATATTGGCCTAGTAAAAAAAACAATTTCGCAACAGCGGCTTCAGTCGTGCAGTCGCTGCCTCCGGTCACTCCGGCATTCTTGAGCGCCTTCCCGGTGGAGTATGCGTCCATGTCCACCCGGCCGGCCTGGCATTGGGTGATGTTGAGAACAATCAGGCCTCTGTCCACCGCTTCCTTTATGCAGTCGGTGAACCATCTGCCCGACGGGGCGTTGCCAGAGCCGTAGGTCTCGAGGATGATGGCCCGTATGCCTTGTGTTCTCACCAGTGATTCCAGAATGTCGCGGCTCATGCCTGGGAATACCTTTATAATCAGTACGGACGGGTCAAGGGAGTAGGCGGCTTTCAGTGGCTTTCCCCATGTCTGGGGATAGCGGATGAAGGCGGTGTTGAACTTGATGTGGATGCCGGCCTCGGCCAGTACGGGGTAGTTGGCGGAGCGGAATGCTCTGAAATTCTCGGCAGTGTATTTTGTGGTGCGGTTGCCGCGGTAAAGCTGGCTCTCAAAGTAGATGCAGACTTCCGGCACCATCGGATGACCGTCCTTGTCCTTGGAGGCCGCTATCTCTATGGAGGAGATGAGGTTCTCCTTGCCGTCTGTGCGCAGCATCCCTATCGGAAGCTGGCTGCCGGTGAAGATGACCGGCTTCTCTATGTCTCCCAGCATGAAGCTTAGGGCTGATGCGGAGAAAGACATGGTGTCCGTGCCGTGCAGGATCACGAACCCGTCGTAGCTGTCGTAATTGTTCTCAATCAGCCTTGTGAGCTTTTTCCAAAACTCAATGTCCACATCTGAGGAGTCTATGACCGGGTCGAAGGAGAAAGTGTCGATACGGTATCCGAATTTCTTGAGCTCGGGCATCTCCTCGAGTATCTGGGAGAAGTCGAACGGCCTGAGGTCGAACGATACCGGGTCCTGTTTCATTCCTATTGTTCCACCGGTGTACACCAGCAATATTGAAGTCTTGTCCTGCATCATGTCGTTATTTGATGTTGAATAGTGATTTTGCATTGTCTGTGGTGGTCCTGTCAACTTCTTCCAGTGGCACTCCCTTTATGGCGGCGAGCTTTTCCGCGATTACGCGCAGGTAAGAGGACTCGTTTCTTTTTCCGCGGTACGGCACGGGCGTCAGCCATGGCGAGTCGGTCTCCAGCACGATGTCCTCCAGGGGGATGTCATTTACGGTAATGGCTATGCCGGCGTTTTTATAGGTAAGAACACCGCCGATACCTATTTTGAAGTTGCCGTATGTCTTGATTCTCCGGTATGTCTCGATGCTTCCGGAGAACGCGTGGAACACGCCTTTCATCCTGCATCCTTCCTTCAGCAGCGTGTCCATGATGCTGAAAACTGTATCAAATGCTTCCCGGACGTGTATGATGACGGGCAGGCCGGCCTCAGCGGCCCAGCGCATCTGTGTGCGGAAAGCCTCTTCCTGCTCATGGATGAACTCATCTGACCAGTGGCGGTCCAGGCCTATCTCCCCGACTGCCGTCCAGCCTCCTTCCGCCAGCCTGCACTCCACGAAATCCAGTTCCCGCTTCCAGTCTGTGCCTACCGATGTGGGGTGGAGACCTGTGGCCACACTTGCTCTCCCGTCTGATAGTGCCGCATATTCCATCATCCGGTCGTGGACGGATGAGTCTATGCCAGGAAAAATGAAATGATCCACTCCTGCGTCCACGGCTCTTTCCAAGGTCTTGCCGTAGTCTTCGGAAAAGGCTTCGTCGTATAGATGTGTATGTGTGTCAATCATCAGGTGTTCAAACTATAGTTGCCGTATATGTCCGTACGGACGGCCCCGTCCAGCTCAAGTTCCGTCAGTTTCGGCAGGACAGCGGAAGGGTCTCCTCCCGTCTTCTCAATAAGGGAGTCGCGGTCCAGGGTCAAATCAGCGGTTAAAGCTAATAAAATATTCCGCTTGATGTAGTCACTCTGCTCAAAGATTTTCTGAAGTTTTTTCATATGTGCTTCTTTATCAGGAATATCCCATCCTAAAGAATGTGCGGGACCGGAAGGAGAAGTGATGATGGCGGCTGCGTTTCTGTTGATAAGGGCATTGCAGCCCTCAGAATAGGTGTCGCCGATGCGGCCCGGAAGGGCGAATACCTCCCTGGAGTATGATTGTGCGAGAGACGCCGTGATCATCCCGCCTCCTTTTGCCGCGGATTCGATCAGCAGTACTGCATCTGACATGCCTGCGATGATTCTGTTGCGGCGTAGGAACGTGACTGGCTGGGGTGAGGATCCCATCGGAAAGTCAGTGACAAGTCCTCCGTGTGAGAGTATCCTTATTGCGTGGCCTCTATGGGCTGCCGGGTAAATCGTGTCAAGTCCGGTCGGGAGTACGGCTACCGTATTGAGTCCGCTTTCCATGGCTGCGAGATGTGCGCAGATGTCTATGCCGTAGGCCAGTCCGCTTATGATTGTCGGTCGGGGATCGAGCTGTGCGAAGTGCCCGATAATTTTTCCGCATTGGGTCTTGCCGTATGCCGTGGCTTTTCTTGTGCCTACAATGGCTACGGCCCTTTCCGGGTTCAGGTCGGCTTCTCCTTTTAGGAACAGGACCGTCGGAGCGTCCGGGCATTCTCTGAGACGGTAGGGATATTCCTTGTCATGTATGTATATAATATGTATCCCATGCTTCCTGGCCCATCGGACTTCCTCTTCCGCTGCCTTTATATTGCGGGAGTCCATTACTGCATCTATTAGAGACTGCCGGTGCAGCACCTCCGATAACTCGGCTTCGGACATGGAGAACAGATCTCCGGGTGAGGACAGCATATCTGTAATGACTCTGGCCTCACGGCAGTGGTAGTTGAATATCCTGTTTATGGCACAGGCATATACCGTCTCGTCGTATTCCATAGGCTGCTAAGATAGCGGTGAAAGTTGAAAGGATGTGAAAAATAAAAAAACGGGTGGGAATATACCCGTTTTTTTAAAGTTGTCAGAATTTAAAATCGTCTCCGTATTTTTCCCGATAGTATATGGAGTCCTCTCTGTCAAAGGAGTCTACGGCGAATACCTCGTTTTCTATTTGTTTCCCGTCTATAACCTCGTTCTGCTCCAGAACGCTGTTTCTATTGCGGACTGTCTCTGCCGTAAAAAATCCTATTCCGGCTATGATGACAACGGCTGCGGCCGCCTTTGTCCAGCTTGAACGGACAATCCGGAATATCACGGATTTCCTGTCATGTGTCCCCTCGTCCTCGAAAAAGCCCTTGCGCAGTTTCCTCATAGCCTCCAGCCTGTCAGAGCACTCAGGGCAATTCCGCAGATGCTCCTGAACGGCTGTCTCCTCTTCCGGAGTCAGTCTGTTAAGGTAGTATCTTGATAGTCTGTCTATGTCAATATGCCTGTTCATCTGTACTTCTCCATCATTTCGTGGAACCTGTCAAGTAAGTTCTTTTTCAGACGTTTTGTCTCCTGCCTCAGTCTGGCGCACTCTTTTGCAGTCTCCTTTTCCCCTGCCGCAGCGCTGTGTCTGGCCACTATCTCCTCGTATGAGAGACCGTCGATATAGTGCTCGAACATACGCTCAATCTTGTCCTCGTAGCCCTTTACCAGCTCATCGTGAAGGGGGTGCTCCTTATTATATAATATCACGATGAAGTAACCCTGTATAGAGTCTTTGTCCGTGTAGTCGATATAATTGCTCAGTCTTGGGATTTGTGACGGAAAATTCTCGGGTTTTGTGACCGGGTTGTTGAAATATCTGTCCTCCTCCTCTACGGAGAGCTTGTACTGCAGGGAGTCTACGTCCACTGGAGCCTTTGCCTTGTTGCGGAGATGTTCTTTGTTCTTGTTCTTGATGGTGCCTACCGAGTATGATATGACGGCCCTTGCGTCTACAGGCTCTTTCAGGCGGCGGTCAACTACGGCCCTGTTGACGCAGAGGCAGGTGTCGCTCCATAGGTCGTGGGTGCTGTCGCTGCCGGACAGACCGGACATCTGGTAGGAGAACGCGTCGGTTATGGAACGGAGCTTGGTGTAGAATTTACCCCAGTAAAAACTGTCATTCTCCTGCATGCAGCCGATGATTCTGGCCTCGTCTACAGGAAAGCGGTCTTCGGCTATGTTTCCGCAGAATCTGTCCAGTTCCGAAGTGTTCCCGAAAGACGGCGTCGCTGAGAAATATATTGTGTACAACTCTTGAAACAGAGTTTGCGGCATGGCGTAGGATACAGTGTCTGAGTCCGGTGCCAGAAATCTGTCGGTGTCAGTCCTTGGAGAAGAGTTGAATGCTTTTTGAATATGTGCGTTTATCAGAGAACTGACAAGAGTCTCGAACATGGGATTGTAGATGTTGTCTCTACAGAACGTGCTGAATCCCTTGTGTCGATAGTACTCTCTGAGGCAGCGGTTTTTCCATTGGGCGAATGTCTCGTCTTCTTTCGGGGGGAATCTGGAAGCCAGCAACTCTGCCTCTTCCCTGACGTTATGGAAGAAACCGAGCCGCTGCAGGCGGTAACGCTCATCTTCCTTTGTGAGCAGTTCCAGACTGTCCTTTTTCAGGCGCGGGTCCATCCGTAGTCTAATTTATGCCTCTTATTCTCTTTTCCCATTTCCATGCTGAGAGCAGCACGTCATCTATAGGTGTGTCTGCTTTCCATCCAAGTACCTTGTTGGCCTTTCCGGGATCGGCCCACACTTTCACTATGTCTCCGGCTCTGCGCGGACCGAAACTGTAGGGCAGCCTTACTCCGGTTGCATGGATAAAATGGTTGACCAGCTCAAGAACGGAGAGTCCGGTGCCGGTGCCCAGGTTGAATATCTCGTATCTGTCCGAGTCCTTTACCTGTAACATTCTGTCTACGGCTGCCACGTGGGCTTTGGCAAGGTCGCAGACGTAGATGTAGTCGCGGATACATGTGCCGTCGGGGGTAGGGTAGTCGTTTCCGAATATCTTGAGTTCCTTGCGTATGCCGGCTGCTGTCTGGGTGATGTAGGGAACCAGATTCTGCGGTACGCCGAGAGGCATCTCGCCGATGAGGGCGGATGGGTGGGCTCCGATGGGGTTGAAATACCGGAGGGCGATGACTTTAAGGGAAGGGTATGCAGTGACGCAGTCGCGGAGAATCTCCTCGCTCATCTGTTTTGTGCGGCCGTATGGCGATGTGGCAGGCTTTACGGGAGCGCTCTCGCTTATGGGCAGGTTCTCAGGGTCCGGCTCGCCGTAGACCGTGCAGGAGGATGAGAATACGATCCCTCTGTCCTTGCCGTCCCGCATGGACAGCTCTATGAGGTTGAGGAGGGAGCGGAGGTTGTTCTCAAAGTATTTGAGAGGCTGGTGGACACTCTCTCCCACGGCCTTGCAGGCGGCGAAGTGTATGGACGCGGCGATGTCGGGGTATGTCTCAAATACTTTTGCGAACTGCTCTTTGTCGCTGCAGTCCAGTTCCATGAACGGAAGCGGTCTGCCGGTGATCTGCTCTATGCCTTTCAGAATGTCGGGGGATGAGTTTGAGAAATTGTCGACGCCGATGACATCGTATCCTGCGTTTATAAGCTCTACGGCTGTGTGGGAGCCTATGTATCCGGCTGCCCCTGTGACGAGTACCCTGCCTTTTCTCATTTTCTTAAAATTTTATCTGCAAATATACTCATTTTTCCTAATTTTGGCGGTTATTTTAATTCACTGTCATTATGTTGGGAATAGCATCGGATCATGCGGGCTTCGAGATGAAGGAGGAGCTTAAGAGATTTTTGAAAGAGAAAGGTTATGAGGTCAAGGACTTCGGAACACATTCGCCTGAAAGTATGGATTATCCGGATGTGGCGCACCCTCTGGCCGAGAGTATCGAGAGGGGCGAGGTGTCGCAGGGGATTGCCCTGTGCGGCTCCGGGAACGGAATCAGTATGACGCTTAACAAGCACCAGGGCGTCAGGGCGGCTCTCTGCTGGAATGAGGAACTGGCAGCCCTGGCCCGTCAGCACAACGACGCCAATGTCCTCTCGCTTCCCGCCCGTTTCATATCCGTGGAACTGGCAAAGAGGATTGTAGAGAAGTTTCTGGAAAGTTCGTTTGAGGGAGGAAGACATCTCAGGAGGGTCAATAAGATACCTTGCGGTTCATCAGTGCGGCAGTAGCGGATGGGGGCGTATTCGGTTATAGACAGGAGGACGCCGGCCGGCACATCCCTGGCTCCGGACCTGTATCCTGACGGTTATGTGGCCGTGATAGACAAGCCCTACGGCTGGACGTCGGCTGATGCTGTGCGTAAGATAAAGTTCGGACTGCAGAAACGCTACGGACTCAGGAATGTGAAGGTGGGGCATGCGGGGACGCTGGACCCGCTGGCTACCGGAGTGCTTCTGGTCTGTGTCGGCAAGGCCACCAAGGTGGCTGAGGCACTTCAGGCTGAGCGTAAGGAGTATGTGGCTGATGTTACTTTCGGGGCGACAACGCCGTCTTTTGACAAGGAGAAGGAAGTGGATGCCGTGTATCCGTATGAGCATATAGCGCCGGAGATGATAGAGCGTGTCCTGGAAAGTATGCAGGGGGAACAGATGCAGATGCCTCCGGTGTATTCGGCCAAGTATGTGGATGGGGTCAGGGCATATGAGAGGGTCCGTCAGGGTGAGGAGGTGGAACTGAAGGCCTCACCTATTGTTATATACGGCACAAGGGTGCTTTCTTATGAGCCGCCCGTGCTCAAAGTGGAGATTCAGTGCAGCAAGGGGACATATATCAGAGCGTTTGCCAGGGATCTGGGGGCTGCTTTGGACAGCGGAGCGCATCTGTCCGCTCTTGTCAGGACGGCTTCCGGCGGATTCGGTCTGGAAAATGCACTTTCAATAAGTGATTTTGAAACTTTTTACTAGAAAGTCCGTATATAAAATATATGAAACTCTCACAATTTAGTTTTGACCTGGACTACAGGAAGAATATAGCGCCTTATCCCGCCGAGTACAGGGATGAGTCCAGAATGCTGGTCCTGCACCGTTCGACAGGGGACATAGAGCATAGGATATTCAAGGATATCATAAATTACTTTGATGAAGGGGATGTCTTCGTGTTCAATGACACCAAGGTGTTCCCGGCAAGGCTGAAGGGCAACAAGGAGAAAACAGGAGCCGAGATTGTGGTCTTCCTGCTCAGGGAACTGAATAAAGACCAGCGTCTGTGGGATGTCCTGGTAGATCCGGCCAGAAAGATAAGGATAGGCAACAAACTCTACTTCGGAGAGAATGACTCGCTGGTGGCCGAGGTCATAGACAACACTACATCCAGAGGGCGTACCCTGCGCTTCCTTTTTGACGGACCATACGATGAGTTCAAGTCCACTCTGTATTCTATGGGCGAGATACCTGTGCCGGAATATGTTTTCGTGGCCCGTCAGGCGCAGAGAGAGAGAGACGGTCTGCCTCCGGTAAAGCCTACAGGCCCGTATATCTATTCGGAGCCTTTCGACGTGGAGCGTTTCCAGACCATCTACGCGGCCCACGAGGGAGCGGTGGCATCTCCGGCGGCTGGCCTGCATTTCAGCCGCGAGGTCTTCAAGCGCATGGAGATAAAGGGCATAGACGCCAGGTTCATAACACTGCACATGGGGCTGGGGCATTTCCGCAATGTGGATGTGGAGGATCTGTCCAAGCATAAGATAGACTCGGAGCGGGTGATTATCCCGGAGGAGACTGCCGAGGCGGTCAACCGGGCCAGGAATACCGGTCACAAGGTCCTGGCGGTTGGTGCCACCGTTGTACGTGCGATAGAGACACCGGTGACCACCACCAGGCAGTTGAAGCCTTTTGACGGCTGGACCAACAAGTTTATCTTCCCGCCGTACCAGTTCTCCATACCTGACGCTATAGTCACCAACTTCCATCTTCCCAACTCCACCATGCTCATGTCTGCCGCCTCATTCGGCGGCTATGACAATGTCATGAACGCCTACAGGACGGCATTGAGAGAAGGTTACCGTTTCGGCATGTACGGTGACGCGATGCTGATAGTCGATTAGCTCTGCCTGCGCAGTCTTTCCCTGCGGGCGAGGGCAGTCTCGCTCATGAGGTCCGATACATTGCAGTCGGGCTCATAGTAGAAGATATGCTCGGTGTCCAGTTCTCTGAGAGTCTCGTCCAGAGTGTCTGTGCTTCCGGCGGACAGGGTTATGGTACCGTTGTCGGTCTTGCCGTTCAGTTCGACCGTATCCTCATCGTCACCCAGCGGCGTGGTCGGTGGAGGTGTGTTGTTGACCTTGATGCCGGTGGCCAGTACGGTCACGCTTATCGAACCGTCCGCCAGGTGGCTGTCATCGATGTCCAGACCGTCTTTCTTGGTCTTCAGGCTCTTGCCTATCCGCTTGGTGATGTAGTCGTTGATGTCGTTCAGCTCCTGCATCTTCAGAGGATTGGTGCGGCTGTAGGTAATGTTGACGATAAGGTTCCTTGCCGTCTCCACGTCGAAGTCCTTCAGAAGAGGTGAGGTGAATGCGCTTTCCACTGCCTTGAAGGCCCTGTCCTCTCCGTCTGCGATGCCCGTGCCTACCAGGGCCATGCCGCTGTTGCGCATCACTGTCTTCACGTCCTGCAGGTCCACGTTCTTGTATCCGGGCTTGGTGATGATCTCGTAGATGCCGCGTACCGCCGCGTCCAGCACGTTGTCGGCTTTCTCAAAGGCTGATGTCACTTCCATGTCCCCGTAAAAGTCGTACATCTTCTGGTTGTCCACGATGATGATGGAGTCGGTGTAGTTGCGTATCTCCTCGATGCCCTCGTAGGCTTTCTGGGAGAATCCTATCTGACTGTCCTCGGGGTAGGTGAGGACGGCGATGGTGAGTATTCCGGCCTCGTGGGCCAGCTGGGCGATTACCGGTGCCGCGCCCGTACCGGTGCCGCCGCCCATTCCGGCAGTAATGAATACCACCTGAATGTTCGGGCCGAGGGATTTTTTGAGTTCATCGATGGACTCGAGAGCGGCCTCGCGTCCTACCTTGGGGTCCATTCCGGCTCCACCGCCCCTGGTCAGATTGGTGCCGAGCACTATTTTTTCGGGTATGGGGGACAGGTCAAGGGCTGCCTTGTCCGTGTTGCATACCATGAATTCCACGTTCTCCAGGCCCTCGCCGTACAGGCGGGTAGCCGCGTTGCAGCCTCCTCCGCCCACGCCTATGATTTTGATAATGGCCTTGTTCTCGGTGATGCCGTCAGGCAATATATAATCGTTCATGTCTTTTACTTTTAGAAATGTTATGCTTCATCGTCCGCATCCGTGGAGTCAAACAGGCTTCTTAAAGACTCCCACGGGTTTCTGGGTTTCTTTTTCGGTTGATTTGGTCGGACAGGCCTGTCGTCCGGCTCTGTACCTGCTGTATAGTTGTCATTGCTGTGCCCAGGGAACAGTTCATCTGTCCTCTCCTTCCATGTTTCGGATTCTTCAGGAGTGTCGTAGCTGTCGTCCCCGGAAAGCTCCTCCAGCCTGAATCCCTCGATTATAAGGCCTACGGCGGTTGACGCCTGCGGCCTGAATGCCGCTTCTGAGGAGTTGCCGGTTATTACGCTGGTGTCGGGGTATCCTATGCGGACATCCATCCCCAGAATGTTTTTCGCCAGGAGCTGGATCAGCGGGAGGTTGGTGGAGCCGCCGGTGATTACGGCCCTGCTGCGCAGTTTGTTCTTGAAACCGGATATCTCTATGATGTGTCTTACCGTAGCCAGTATCTCGCATATACGCGCCTCTATGGCGGAGCTCAGCTGCTTTGACGGGATGCCTTTCACGGTTACGCCGCTCTCCTTGATGGTGAGTACGGTGTCTTTTGCGAACTCGCTGATGCACGTGCCCTTCTGTATCTTAAGCTGCTCGGCGTTCTTCCTGGAGATGCTGCACGTCTGGCTGATGTCCTCTGTTACCGAGTCGCCTCCGAATGGGATAACCGCAGCATAGCGCAGGATGTCGGCCTGATAAACCAGCACTCCTGTAGTGCCTGCCCCGATGTCCACAAGGACAGAGCCCAGCTCTTTCTCGTCCTCGGAGAGCAGGGCCGCTCCGGATGCGATAGGTGTCAGTATCTGTGCCCTGGTCTCAAGATCCAGCCGGTCAAAGACAGATTTGCAGTGGTTTACTGCTGCCGCTCTGCCGATGAAGACTTTATACTCTCCGTCTATTTCACTGCCGTCCATGTCCTCCGGATCTGTCTCGCCCATGTGCTCGTCCACATTGTAGCACTGGGGAGCTACATACAGCACATGCTCGGACGGCTCCACCTTTCTCATGTACATCTCATTGAGCATGGAGTCCAATTCTTCCCTTGTGATACTGCTGTTTGCATCCTGACGCTCTTTGTGGATTGTGGCTGGAACACACCTTAGGCTTTGTCCGGATATGTTGACATACACTTTGCGGATGCGGTAGTTCTCAGCTTCGGGGACAGACTGCAGTTGCTCCCTGACATTCTGAAGGGCTGCTGAGACTGCATTTGCGGTCTTCTGGCTTTTGAGTATTTCCCCACGGACCACTCCGTCGGACGGTACCTCACTGTAGCCCACTATCCTTATGCCGGCGGATGTCTTTTCACCTACTATGGCTGCTACCTTGGATGTGCCTATGTCGATGGCTGTTATGTATCTGCTTTTCATATCGATGTACTTTTTATGATGTCCTTTTTATTGCGTTCGGTGCATACTATCTGGTCTGAAAATTTCAGATTGACAGCGGAATACTTCTCCCATCCGTATGCCGGTACAATCTGTTTGTAGTACGCATTCAGTTTTGCAAATTTATAATCAATATCCTCAATCGCACCGAAAATTATCTTCTGGTCGCCTACCGATGTGTAGAAGACTATGTCTCCGTTGTCCTCCACGTAGATCTGCTGTATCAAGGATTCCCACATCGGATGGCGGTCCAGCCATTGAGCCAGGCCGATAATCTGTCCGACCCACTTTCTGTCAGTCTTTTCCGGCACTCCGCGGTAGCCTTCCTCCAGGCGGACGGGGATATGGCCGGACACTATCGGCACGTATGAGGTAAAAGTGCTGACCCACGGGAATATATATCCGGTGTCGTCGATGTAGAAGGCTCCGTTGCCGGTCTGTATGCGGATGACGGGTCTTCTCTGTGTGATGCTGATGTCCAGGATGCCGTCGTTGGCCATGGATGCGTCGCTTTTTCTGATTGCACTCCGGCTGTTGAGCAGGGTCTCGATGTCATGCAGGTTGATTTCGCCTCTGGGCCGGCCCAGAGGGCTGGTGGCTGACGAGGTCAGGATGTCCTTTATGTCGTCAGGGGATACGAAACGGTTGACGGCGCTGTCCAGAATTCTCACCGATACGTCAGTGCACAGGATTTCCCTGCTGCCTTTTCGTGCAAGGATGGATGCGGCTGCGAAATATCCGCAGAATACCAGTACTGCGAGACCAAGAAGAATATATGTGACAACCTTTTTAAGCATATTTTTCTTTCAGCAGGCTCTCAATTGGTTTTACAAATCGGTCAATGTCTCCCGCACCGAAAGTCACCAGGATGTCGGAGTCCTTGTTGCTGATTTCGGCGAGCAGGTCCTGTTTTTCTATTATCCTCTTGTCCTGCAGGGTTATCCTGTCCAGTATCATCTCAGATGACACCCCGGGTATGGGCTCCTCGCGGGCCGGATATATGGGCAGCAGGATGACGGAGTCCAGCAGGCTCAGGCTGGAGGCGAACTCAGGGTAGAAATCCTTTGTCCGCGAGTACAGGTGGGGCTGGAAGATGCCGCAGATTTTCCGGCCCGGCCATATCTGCCGGATGGAGGTTATGGTGGCCGCCAGCTCGGCGGGGTGGTGGGCGTAGTCGTCTATGTAGGTATGGCCCGGAATGTTGAGCCTTATGTCGAAGCGCCGCACCACTCCGCTGAATGTGGAGATGGCTTTGCGGATGCTTTCCACGGGTACTCCGTGCAGCATGGACATTGCGGCTGCCGCTGTGGCGTTCTCGATGTAGACGAGGCCAGGTACGCCTGCGTGAAATTCCTTGAATATGCCGTACGGGGTGTTCAGGGTGAAGAACATGCGTCCTGTGCCGTCGGATACGATGTCAGAGGCGTAGAAGTCCCCCCCGTTTCCGTAAGTGACGATATCTGCCTTCACTCCGGCCTGACGGAACCGCTCCTCCAGCCCTTTTCTGATGATTAAGTGCCTGGCAGTCTGTGCTCCGAACTTGACGAAGGTCTCTCTTAGATCTTCTAATCCAGAGTAGATGTCCAGATGATCGGCGTCCATGGAGGTGACGACGGCCGCTTCAGGATGCAGTTGCAGGAATGACCGGTCAAACTCGTCGGCTTCAGCTACAATGACATCGTTGTCGCTCAGGAGAAGATTGGAGCCGTAGTTCTTGGATATGCCTCCCAGAAACGCCGTGCAGCCTTCTCCTGACTCTGTTAGTATATGGGCCAGCATGGTGCTGGTGGTCGTCTTGCCATGGGTGCCGGAGACGGCCAGACACCGCTTGCCCGAGGTTATCTCTCCGAGGGCTTCCGCTCTTTTGACTATGCGGTAGCCGTGTGCCCGGACGTAGACCATCTCCGCCATGTCGGAGGGTACGGCAGGTGTGTAGATGACCAGAGTCTCTTCCGGTGCGGGCGGAATCAGTGATACGTTGCTGTCGAAATGCACGGGAATCCCCTCTTGTTCAAGTGCTTCAGTTACCGGAGACGGAGTCTTGTCGTATCCTGACACCTTTAGTCCGGCGTGATGGCAGTAGCGTGCTATGGCGCTCATCCCTATGCCTCCGATACCTATAAAATATATGTGACTGTATCTGCTCATATCCTTGTCATTTTATAAGGGCCAGTACTTCCCCGGCGATGACCGCGGCCGCATCCGGCCGGGCCAGCCTTAGGATGTTTTTCTCAAGCTCGGTTATTCTCTTCCTGTCTCCCAGAAGCTCCTCAATGGCAGGTAGCAGATCACTCGCGGCCCTGTCATCGCAGACCAGAGATGCTGCATCCAGATCTACCAGCGCCATGGCATTATGGGTCTGATGGTCTTCTGTAACGTTTGGAGACGGAACGAATATAGTAGCCTTGCCTACTGCGCACAGTTCTGAGATAGTGCCGGCTCCGGCTCTGGACACTACAATGTCTGCTGCGGCAAATGCCAGGTCCATTCTGGATATGAAGTCGCAGTTGCGGACATTGCCGCATATTCTGAGTCCGTTTTTCTCAACAGTGCCGTTCATGGAATTGAAAAGCTCTGATACTGAGGCCGCGTATCCTTTGCCGCTCTGCCAGATTATCTGGTAAGGGAATTTGCCTCCGTTAACGCGGCATGCCGTTTTCATGACTGAGTTGAATGTGCCGCAGCCTCCGCTGCCGCCCACTATCAGGACTGTGGGCAGGGACGGATCCAGCGAGAACATGTCAAGCCCTGCCAGTCTCTCCTGCTCGGTGCCGGGGCGCATGTTGTCCCGGATCGGGTTGCCGGTCATGATGATACGGTCAGCGGGGAAAAAACGCTCCATGCCGCTGTAGGCCACGCATATCCTCCGGGCCCTTTTTCCCAGGATCTTATTGGTCAGTCCCGCGTAGGAGTTCTGTTCCTGTATGAGTGTAGGGATGCCTTTTGCAGCCGCTCTCCACAGCATGGGTGCGCTGGCATATCCTCCTACTCCCACCACCACGTCCGGACGGAACTCCTTTATGATTCTGCCTGCCCTGCGGATGCTTTTGAGTACCTTGAACGGCACGGACAGATTGGCAGCGGTCAGTTTTCTCTGCAGTCCGGCCACCGGCAGGCCTATTATCCTGTAACCGGCAGCGGGGACTTTCTCCATCTCCATTTTCCCTTCCGCTCCGACAAACAGTATCTCGATATCCGGCTCTATCTTCCTGAGAGCTCCGGCTATCGAGAGGGCGGGGTAGATATGTCCTCCCGTGCCACCTCCGCTGATTATGACTCTGTGCTGCATGGCTGTGCCTCCTTTTGTGCTTTTAGTTTCATGTCTTTGATAACTATAGTCCTGTTGACTGACAGAATGATGCCGAACGCGCTGCTCATGATGATGAGCGACGAGCCTCCGCGGCTGATCATCGGCAGGGTCTGGCCTGTTACCGGGATGATGCCCGTGTTGACGAATATGTGCAGGAATGCCTGAAGGGTTATCAGCGTGGACAGTCCCAGAACTGTTATTAGGGAGAAGTCTTTCCTGCATGACGCCGCGATTCTGAGACAGCGGTAGAAGAACCACAGATACAGGAAGATCACAAACGCCCCTCCGAACAGTCCGTATTCCTCCACTATGATCGAGTAGATGTAGTCGTCGTAGGCGTTGGGCAGGATGTCTCGTTTGATGCTGTTGCCGGGGCCACGGCCCAGTATGCCCCCGAGTTGGATGGCTTCCCTCGCCTGTCTCTCCTGGAACTGCTTGTCTTCCAGTTCCTGCAGTTCCGCTGCGCTCATTCCTTCCTCATCACCGCTGAAATGTCTTTCTACCCTGGCGGTGAATGTGTCTATTCGGGAAAATACGCCTGTGAAGGTATGGATTACGAATATCAGGCTCACTGCTCCAATAACAATGGGTATGGTCCAGAGTACGAACTTCTTGGGTATTTTGGAGCAGATGAGTATGATGAAAGATACGAAGCAGATGATGAGTGTGGCCGACACACTGCCCAGCAGGCAGAGCAGGCAGGCGATACCCAGAGGCAACAGTATCTTGATGGCGTATTCCTTGAATGTGTCGAATCTGGAGACCTCTATCACGCGGGCCAGATACAGCACGATGGTTATCTTGGCTATCTCGGAGGGCTGTATGCTTATGCCGGCTATGGAGATGGTTCTCAGCTGATGTGTTATTACAGGTATGGCAAGAAGAATGATGGAACCTGCCATCAGCCAGTAAGAGCCCCGGCGGTAAAGTCTCAGCGGTATCTTGTAGCATAGCAGCACCATCAGGAATCCGGCGAGAAAATATCCGGCCTGTCTCAGCATTATGCTGAACGGGGTGGTGTCGCCGCGGTACGCCAGGGCGCTGGAAGCGGAATATACCACTGCCAGGGAGATCATCGCAAAGAAGAGGAAGATCACCCAGACGGCTCTGTCGCCTTTCAGTTTGCTGATTCTATTCTCCAGTACTGAACTCATATTATAGTTCCCTTACTGCTTGTTTGAACTGGCGCCCCCTGTCCTCGTAGTTCCTGAACAGGTCAAAGCTGGCGCAGCATGGGGAGAGCAGCACCACGTCACCGTCCTGGGCCAGTCTGCTGGCTTTGTCTACGGCCTCTTTTGCCGAAGACGCATCCTCAATGGTGTTTAGTATGCCGCTGAATGACTCGTGCAGTTTCCGGTTGTCCTTTCCGAGGCAGACCAGGGCCTTCACCTTGGCCTTGACCAGATCTGCTATCTCCGAATAGTCGTTGCCCTTGTCGGTGCCTCCGGCGATCCATACCACAGGACGGTCCATGCACTCCAGCGCGTACCAGGTGGAATTGACGTTGGTGGCCTTCGAGTCGTTGATGTACAGGACTCCGCCCACGCTCATCACATTCTCCAGACGGTGCTCGATGTTCTTGAACGTGGCGAGACTGCGCCGTATGACATCATTGGTGATGTTCATTATCTTACCGGTGATGGCCGCGGCCATGGAATTGTAGATGTTGTGCTTGCCCTTGAGCGAAAGCTCTTCCGTGGGCACGCTCCACTCCTCACCCTCGTAACGGAGGGTTATCTTGTCATCATCGGCAAAGGCTCCTTCGGCCACCTCGTGCTTTTCGGAGAAGGGGAGCATCTTGGCCCTTAGCACTATCTCGTTGATGTGTCCGACAGTTATGCTGTCGTCATCGCAGAAGATGAAGCAGTCCTGTTCCGACATATTGCGGGTGATGCGGAACTTTGCCCGTACGTAGTTCTGCATCTTGTGGTCGTAGCGGTCCAGATGGTCCGGGGTGATGTTGAGGATGATGGCTATGTCGGCCTTGAAGTCATACATGCCGTCAAGCTGGAAGCTGCTGAGCTCCAGTACGTATATGTCAAAATCCTCCGTGGCTACCTGATATGCGTAGCTCTTGCCGATGTTGCCGCCGAGTCCGACGTTGAGGCCCGCGTTGCGCAGCATGTAGTAAATGAGAGAGGTGGTAGTGGTCTTGCCGTTGCTGCCGGTGACGCAGATTTTCTTGGCTCTGTCGTACCTGCCGGCAAACTCAATCTCCGATATCACGGGTATGCCCGCCTTTATGGCCTCGTTGACTATGGGCGCGCTGTCCGGGATTCCGGGACTTTTTATTATCTCATCCGCGTTGAGAATCTTCTCCCTGCTGTGCCCCCCTTCTTCGTAGGCTATACCGTACTTGTCGAGAGTAGCCTTAGCCTCCGGCGATATGGAGCTGTTGTCGGACAGAAAGATGTCCAGACCCTTTACTTTTGCGAGGACGGCGGCTCCTACGCCGCTCTCACCGCCTCCAAGTGCTACAATCCGTTTCATGATTATCTTATTTTCAGTGTGATAATTGTCAAAATCGCAAGTATTATGCTGATAAGCCAGAATCGCATGACGATCTTGGCCTCAGGTATGGCCCTGGCCGGTTTTTTGATCAGGGCGGGTACTCCTTCCTTCTGGAAGTGGTGGTGCAGCGGGGACATCTTGAATACTCTGCGGCCCTCGCCGTATTTTTTCTTTGTGTATTTGAAATATAGTCTCTGGATGATGACCGAGAGGGATTCGGCCAGGAAGACACCGCACAGTATGGGCAGCAGCAGTTCCTTGCGGATGAGGACGGCAGTTACTCCTATGATGCCTCCCAGTGCAAGACTGCCGGTGTCTCCCATGAACACCTGGGCAGGGTAGGAGTTGTACCACAGGAATCCCAGCAGGGCTCCGATCAGGGCCGACATGTATACTACGATCTCCCCTGAATCCGGGATGTACATTATGTTGAGGTAATCTGCGTAGATGACATTTCCGGAGAAGTATGCCAGAATGCCGAGAACGGCTCCGACGATGGCCGTTACACCGGCTGCGAGTCCGTCCATGCCGTCTGTCAGATTGGTGCCGTTGGAGGTGGCCGTGATGATGAATATGATGACGAGTATATAGATTACGACCTGAAGCAGTTCCTTGGTCTTGCCGCTGCCGAGGGCCAGCCAGGCGTAGTCAAATTCGTTGTCCTTGATGAACGGAATGGTGGTCAGAGTGCTGACGGTATCCTCGTGTACACATACGGTGATGCCTATGGCCAGTCCCAGGATAACCTGTCCTACAATCTTGTATTTGCCGGGCATCCCCTCCTTGTTTTTCCGGAAGACCTTGATATAATCGTCCGCAAAGCCGAGACATCCCAGCCATACCAGAGTGATAAGCAGCAGCTGAATGTACATGTTGGTCAGATCTCCGAACAGCAGTACTGCTATGAGAACGGCGCTCAGGATGAGTACGCCTCCCATCGTGGGAGTGCCTTTCTTGGCCAGCTGTCCTTCCAGACCCAGGTCCCGGATCTCCTCTCCGAGCTGCTTTCGCTGCATGTATTTTATGAACTTCTTTCCGAAACAGAGAATCAGCACAATCGCAGTGATGCTCGCCAGGATGGAGCGCACTGAGATGTACTGCATGATTCCCGAGCCGGGGAAGTCCAGATACTGAAAATGTTCGAACAGATGGTATATCATAGCACTTCTTTTATGACCTCCTTGTCGTCAAAATGCGATTTCACGCCGTTTACTATCTGATAGTCCTCGTGCCCTTTGCCGGCTACGAGTACTATGGCTCCGTCCGGAGCGGTCATTATGGCCGTGCGGATGGCTTCCCGGCGGTCAGTGATGAAAATGGACCTGGCCATTCCTTTCTCATCCAGTCCTTCCTTCATGTCCCCGATGATGTCCTCCGGCTTCTCGAAGCGGGGATTATCGGAGGTTATGACCAGGCGGTCCGCATAGCGGGCTCCGATGGCGGCCATCTCGGGCCGTTTTGTACGGTCGCGGTTGCCTCCGCAGCCGAATACGGCTATGACCGGAGCTCCGCCGCTGATCTCCCGGAGTGTCCTGAGCACGTTCTCCAGTGCATCCGGGGTATGAGCGTAGTCTACGACTGCCGTTATCCCCCTCTGTCCCTTGAAGTATTCCATCCTGCCGGGTACCGGTCCCATCGCGCTGATACTCCTAAGAGTCTCCTCCCTGTCGGCGCCAAGCAGCAGGGCGGCACCGTACACTGCGCAGATATTGTGCGCGTTGTAGTCTCCTATAAACCGCGTCCAGACTTCCGTTCCGTTGATGTTCAGCAGGTACCCTTCCAGACTGCGCTCCACTATACGGACCTTGAATTCGGCCATGCCCTCGGAGTAGCGGTAGACCCTGGCGGCCGTGTTCTGGACCATAATGGAGGCATTCCTGTCATCGGAGTTTATCAAGGCGAACGAGCCTTTTTCCAGGGAGTCGAACAGGAGCTTCTTGCAGCGGATGTACTCGCTGAAGGTCTTGTGGTAGTCCAGATGGTCGTGGGTGATGTTGGTGAATACCGCGCCTCTGAAGTGCAGGCCCCTTACACGGCCCTGGTGCAGGGCGTGTGAGCTGACTTCCATAAAGCAGTATTCGCAGCCGCGGTCGACCATCATGCGCAGCAGCCGGTTGACGGTTATCGGATCCTGTGTGGTGTTTGTGGTCTCGAAACGGTCCTTGCAGACGTAATTGGCAATGGTGGACAGCAGGCCGCAGCAGTAGCCCATGTCCGAGAATATGCGGTAAAGCAGGGTCGCTATGGTGGTTTTGCCGTTCGTGCCGGTGACTCCTACCAGGTTCAGCTGACGGCTCGGATGGCCGAAGAAATTGCCGGCTATATCGGCAGCGGCAGTTCTGGAATCCGCGACCCGGATACCTGTGATCCCGAGGGATGCAATCTCCGAGGCGGCCTCCGGCTTGCTGTAGACTGCGGCGCAGGCTCCGGCCTCGGCCGCTTTCCGGATGTATGCGTGCCCGTCGCTCTCAAATCCGTCTATGGCTATGAAAAGACAGCCCTCGGAACACTGTCTGGAGTCGGATGTCACATCTGCAATATCCATATCCAGGTTCCCGGTTGTCTCCAGTATCTCTATTCCTTTTAATATATTGTCAAGCCTCATACCTTGTATTATTTCAAATTGAGTGTAATCTGCTTTCCTTTTTCCAACTGCTCTCCGGCTGCAGGAGTCTGTGACGAGACTCTGCCAGACCCGTGAAACACGACCTTATAGCCTTCGTTTTCCAGAAGATATACGGCGTCCTTGAGCCCCATGCCCTCCACATCGGGGACAATGCCCTGCTCTATGATGAGACCGCTGATGGACTGTTCGCCTGAGCCTTTGTCCAGATCTACGTGTATCCAGCCGTCTTCCACAGGTCTTGTGCGCATGGGCATGTAGTCAGTCGGCATACCTTTCTGTCCGGCCAGCCCTGAGGCTATCCTGGGATTGTCCGGGGGGGTCTTGCCGGCGGAGCTGAGCGGCCGGTTCCATTCAGGATGCGAGGCGTATATCTTGTCTGCGATGCGCTTGAATACAGGGGCCGCCCAGGTCGCTCCGTAGAAGTTGCCCCTCGTCTTGCCGGTGTACAGGACTACGATGCAGGAGTATTTCGGATCATCGGCCGGGAAATATCCGGCGAAGGAGGCCTGATGCCTGCGATATCCCTCGCTGTCCTCGTATCTGCCGTTTATGGCCACTCTGGCCGTACCTGTCTTTCCGGCTATGGCGTATCTTTCGTCATTGCATATTTTGGCGGTACCTTCCTCGACCACGCCCCTGAGGGCCTTTCTGACGGCTTTGAGAGTGCTCTTGGAGCAGATGGAGCCGCTTACGACTGTCGGACCTGAGCTTTCTTCCACGATACCGTCCTTCTCGAAGTCCTCGATGAAGTAGGGACGCATCATCTTGCCGCCGTTGGCCACGGCGTTGTAGAATGTCAGGATGTGCATCGGCGTGACAGTCAGGGCGTATCCGTATCCCAGACTGGCAAGGGTGGAGCCGGACCACTGGGCATCGTCCGGACTGGTGATGTATGCGTAGCCTTCTCCTCCGATATCGAGATTGAGATTCTCCACCAGTTTCATATTGTGCAGGCGTGATACATATGTGGCCGGATCGTCACCGTAGGCTTCGGTAATCATCTTCGCAAATGCTATATTTGACGATTTTTCGAATGCCTCCAGAGCCGTAACCTTGCCGTAGCCGCCTCTGTGAGTGTCAGTAATCCAGTGTCCGGCGTAATACCACCTTCCGTCACCTGCATCCACTTCGGTGTCCAGGGTGATGCAGCCGTCCTCGATCATGGCCATCAGGGCGGCCAGCTTGAGAGTGGAGCCAGGCTCGGTCGCGTGGGCAATGGCGTAGTTGTAGGACTCGTCGAAAGTGCCGTCGCTTTTCTTGAACATGTTGGCAATGCCTCTTATGGCTCCGGTCTTGACATCCATTACGATGGCGGTACCGCCTTCAAACACATCGCTCATGGCCAGCTGCTCCCTCAGCTCGGTCTCGGCGGCCTCCTGTATGCGTACGTCTATCGTCGTTCTGATGTCGTATCCGTCCACAGCCGGTACTGCAGAAGTTCCGTTGACCGGTATCCACTGGTCTCCCAGGGTGCGGTGTATGGTCTGTATGCCTTTCTCGCCGCGCAGTTTATAGTCATAGGTGTACTCGATTCCCGTTCCGCCTCCATCGGCGTTAAGATATCCTATGGTGCGGTTGGCCAGTTTTCCGTAAGGATTGACTCTCTTACTGTCCATATCCGCTATGAGCCCTCCCTTGAACTGCCCCAGCCTGAATACGGGAAAGCGTCTTATCTCGGCCAACTCTCCGAAGTCAACATCCCTGTTGCCCAGTTTCAGGTATCTCTTGCCCGCCTTCCTTGCGCTGAGCAGTTCATCTTTGTAGGCGCGTGCCGACTTGTCCCTGAACATGTCCGACAGGCAGCGGGACAATGAGTCTATCTTGGGCATCAGGACGCTGTCAGGCATGGCTTTGGAGTCCCAGTGCAGGTCGTAGACCGGAATGGATACCGCCAGCGGGCGTCCGTCATAGGATAGGATGCTGCCTCTGGACGGCTCCAGTACCTGCTCTTTATAGATGTCGTCCAGAGTGACCCTGTCCTTGTTGACCTGGATGAGAACAATACGTACTATCGCGCCCAGCCCGGCCAAAAGGAAGAGCAGGTATACATAGATGAATCTGGTGAATGTGCTTGTCCTGGCCATACGTCAATCCTCCTTAAGATTTATTCTTGTTGGCGGAGTGTCCGGAGGCAGGAGCTCCAGGCCGTTCTCCTCAAGCAGTTGCTCGATCTCACCTCTCTTACCGGTGTACAGCAGCCGTGTGTATTTGCCCATATACTCTGAGCGGAGGTTGCGCAGGGTCTCCTCATTGCGGGCGATTCTCTGCATGGTGTTGCGTGTCCAGAAATGGATGCTGATGTAGACAAGCACCAGAATGAATATGTAGATGATGAATCTCCAGTTTTTTGTAAGACTGCTCTTCGCCAGTATCTGTCCTCCCAGAACGTTTTCCAGAATCTCCTTTTTCATACGGCTTTTTTCCGTGCGGCCCTCAGTTTGGCACTTCTGGCCCTGGTGTTGTGCATTATCTCGTTTTCCCCGGGGAGGACGGGTTTTCTGGTAATGACATCAAAGGGACAGTATCGGTGGCCGCGCAGGTCGGTGGTGTTTTTCCCCTCCGTATTTCCGGTCTTGAAAAAATTCTTGACCATCCGGTCTTCGAGGGAATGATATGTTATGATTACGGCAGTTCCCCCCGGCTTGAGGGACTTGTCGGTGCCGGTCAGAAAATGTTCCAGGCATCTCATCTCGCCGTTGACCTCTATGCGCAGGGCCTGGTACACTTTAGCCAGGAACTTGTGCGGTGCCGCGGCGGGCAGAATGCTCTTCAGTGCATTGTTCAGGTCTGATGTGGTCTTTATCGGCTTGATAGACCTTGCGGAGCAGATCAGGGAGGCGGCTTTCCGGCAGCTCTCCACTTCTCCATACAGGCGTAGGATGCCGGCGAGGGACTCTTCGTCGTAGCTGTTGAGTATGTCCGCCGCATTCTGGCCGGAGGAGGTGTTCATCCTCATGTCCAGGTCAGCGTCAAAGCGGAATGAGAATCCTCTTTCCGGAGTGTCGAACTGATGGGAGGACACTCCGAGGTCGGCCAGAATGCCGTCGACGCCGTCGTAACCCAGATATCTGACATAGTTGTGAACGAACCGGAAGTTGGCCAGTACGGCAGTCACTCTTTCATCCTGCGGGGCATTTACCACGGCTTCCGGGTCCTGATCGAAAACAATCAGTCTGCCGCTTTCTCCCAGTCGTGAGAGTATGGCACGGCTGTGGCCGCCTCCGCCAAGGGTGGCGTCCACATAGACTCCGGATGGCTTTATCCCGAGCATCTCCATGCTTTCCTCAAGCAGGACCGGCGTATGGTAGAATTCTGACATGGCGGACTGATTATCCTAATATTTTTTCGGCCAGGGCGGCAAATGCCCCCTCGTCCATAAGGGAACTTTCGTACTTTTCCCTGGCCCATAATTCAATCTTGTGGTCGTTGCCGGCGAATATCACCTCTTTCCCGGCGCCTATGCTTTCCAGAAGCTGCCGGGGAATGGTTATCCGTCCCAGTTTCCCGTCAGGTTCGACAACGGCCCTTCCGCTCATGTATCCTCTCCAGAAAGTGGAGTGCTCAGGATTGAAGAAATTGAGTCTGGACTTGATGTCCTCAGACTCTCTTTCCCACTCGCGGTAGGTGTAGATGTCGAGACAGGGGGAGTAAAGGTTTTTTTTAACAACGAGGCGCATAGGCTCATCGGAGTCCATAAGTGCCTTGAACGCAGAGGGAAAGACCAGCCTTCCCTTGTCGTCTATCCTGGCTTTGTATTCTCCGATGAATTTTGTCATTGCGTTGTGGGTTTATTTCCTGCAAAAATAACTAAAATCTTACATATGCTTCCACTTTTTTACATTTTTTTCCACAATTTGAAATTCTTTTCTAAATTTGTATCATGAATTTTCAGGAACTAAAAGAAAGAGTGCTGACAGACAGACTTTTCAAAGGAGTCATGATAGGGGTGCTGTCCACTCTTGCCATCGAATTACTCATTCTCGTTATAGTGTGGATTGTAAAGATCATTCCGGCTCCGGTCCGTGATACAGGACCGCTGCCTTCCTCTTGCCCGGATTATCCGGAACAGGATGCCGGGCCTGAGTCCGCGACTGTCCGGGATGACGACGAAGTCTACGAATACGGTATACCTCTCTCCAGGTACCGCAAGGTGGAGGGAAATATCCGCAAGGGAGAGTTTTTTTCCACGCTCATGACCAGGCTGGGGGCCTCCCAGAGTGACATATATGCTCTGGATGCCTTGTCAAAAGGGGTCTTTGACATGAGGCAGATGAAGGTGGGCTATCACTATCATGCTTACTATCTGCCCGGGGAACCGGACACCTTGGCTCAGGTCGTGTATGAGAAGGACAATGCTTCCTATGTGGTCTTTACTCTCCGCGACTCCCTGTCGGTCAGGGTGGAGGACAAGGATGTAGTCAATACGATAGACTATGTGGAGGTGAATATAGAGAACTCCCTGTGGCAGGATATAATAGATGCCGGTGCTCCGGCCCTGCTGGCAGTCTCTCTTGCGGACATATACGCATGGAGCATTGACTTCTTCGGTCTTCAGAAAGGGGACTCGTTCAAGGCCGTATATGAGAAGTCCGAATGCGACGGAGAGATACTCGATGTAGAGCGTGTCCTGTACGCTGAGTTCACGCATGGAGACCAGGTTTACAAGTCTTACTGGTTTGATGACGGCAGCGGCAATTATTACTGGAACGAGAAAGGGGAGAGTATGCGCAAGGCCTTCCTCCGTGCGCCTTTGAGCTACACGAGAATCAGTTCCGGCTTTACATACAGCAGGAGACATCCCATAACCCGAAAAGTCAGGCCTCATACCGGTATAGACTATGCGGCCCCGGCGGGAACCGAGGTGATGAGCATAGGAGACGGGGTCGTGGTTTATAAAGGATTCAAGACCGCAGAGGGCAATATGGTGAAGATCAAGCACAATTCAGTATATACGTCGGCATACCTGCATCTGTCCCGCTATGGTAAGAACATCAGTGTGGGACAGAGAGTCAAGCAGGGGCAGGTGATAGGCTATGTGGGCAGTACCGGTTATTCTACCGGCCCCCACCTGGATTTCCGTATATGGAAGAACGGAACCCCTATCAATCCTCTCAAGATGGAGTCGCCTCCGGCCGAGCCTCTATCAAAGGACGACATGCCCGCGTTCCTCAAGAGCATGAAGGAGTCTGAGAACGCCGCCTCGCGTTTCGGTGCGCGTACGGTGCTGAGACAGATGGTGGAAACTATTAAGAAATAATACCAAATAGAATTGAAAAATTATTATATTTGCGCACAATACATAAGAGAAGTTTATATATCATATGGCAACAACTGCAGATTTCAAGAACGGACTTTATTTCAATTATGAGGGGAAACCCGTATCTATTATATGGTTTCAGCACGTGAAACCAGGCAAGGGTCCGGCTTTCGTGAAAACAAAATTACGCAATCTGGAGAACGGCAAGATTCTGGACAGAACATTTACCGCCGGAGAAAAGATCGATCCGATCAATGTCGAACGCAGACCCTACACCTATCTGTATAAGGATGATATGGGGTACAATTTCATGCATACAGAGACCTATGAGCAGGTCAGCATTCCAGAGGAGATGGTGGAGAACGCCGACCTTATGAAAGAGGGACAGTATGTGGAGATGATGTTCCTGGCCGATGAGGAGAAATGTCTTACTTGCGAGCTCCCCACTTATGTGGAGCTTGAGGTCACATATACCGAGCCTGCCGTAAAGGGCGACACAGCATCCAGCAATGCCCTTAAGGCCGCTACTTTGGAGACGGGAGCGGAGATTATGGTGCCTCTGTTTATCAATCAGGGTGATAAAATCCGTGTCAATACCGTGGACAGAAGCTACGGAGAGCGTGTGAAGGAGTAAGATGACCGTGTACTAAAACTGACCTGGGGAAAGACTATCCGATTTTTTGTGAATCAGGGCTAAACCGTCCCTGATGGGAAGAACCAGCCTTTTGACTCTCGGGTCAGAGGCTGTTTTTTTGTTGAACTCCATTATGGCTGCGGTCTGTTTGTCCGTCGGATGAGTGTCAGACGCAGTCTTGCCGCTCCAAATGACATTGTCAGCCAGTATATATCCTCCAGGCCTCACTTTGTCGAAGACCATGTCATAGAAGGTCGGATACAGTCTTTTGTCTGCGTCTATGTAGACTATGTCATACACTCTGTCCAGCCGAGGGATGAGTTCCGCGGCATCCTGAAGGTGAGGGTGTATCCTGTCGGCCCCGGCTATTTGGAAAGCGCGGGTGTAGATATCGGTCAGTTCGTCGTCAATCTCTACAGTGTCCAGTACGCCGTTCTCTCTCAGTCCTCTGTACAGGCATAGGGTGGCGTATCCGGTAAAGGTGCCTATCTCCAGTACGTTCTCCGGTTTCACCATAAGGGAAAAGGCCTGGAGGAACTCACCCTGTACTCCGTCGGAGAGCATCCGGTATGATTTGGTTCTCAGATGGGTCTCTCTTTCGATAAAGGACAGGGCTTCTCTCAGTTTGTAGGGATTCATAACGGCGTGTCAGATATAAAGCAGTCTGGATATGTTCTCAGGGTTGAATATATCCGCGGCGGTGTCCCTTATCTCCTCCGCGGTGATGCCGCTGATCAGCTCTGCTGTCTCACTGTTGCTGATTACCCTGCCGTAGGTCATCAGGCTCTTGCCCATCGACAATACCTGAGCCTCTCCGTTGTCGGCGGCTATGGCCATCTGCCCCAGCAGCTGTTTCTTGGCGCTGTTGAGGGCCCTGGGAGACAGCGTCTCTTCTCTCAGGGAACGTAGTTCTCTTTCGATGAGCGTCAGGCATTTCTGTACATTGGCTTTCTCGCAGCCGAAATAGATGGTGGCGGTTCCGGCATCGGTGTACAGTCCATAGGAAGCATCTACGCTGTAGACAAGGCCGTATTTCTCCCGGAGAATCAGGTTGAGCCTGGAATTGGCCATAGGGCCGCCCAGTATGTTGACAAGCAGGCTAAGTGGAATCCGGCGGCTGTCATATGCGGAATAGGCTCTGCCTCCGATGATGCAGTGGGCCTGATGGCTGTGGCGTGAGACTGACTTTGCGAAGGGGGAAGTGATGCAGGACGTCTGTGCCTTGCCGTCAATGACCGCCTCATGTCCGTCCTCCAGGCTGTTTGGCGTGACGGTGCTGTAAGTGGACATGGCCTTAGAGACCATATCCCTCGCCCTGTTCTCCTCGGTATCGGCCACTATCGTAAAATACATATTTTCCGGACGGAACATCTGCCGGTAGTAAGCGCAGACGGTGTCCCGGTCTATTTTCTTGAGGTATTTGGCTTTGCCCAATACGGGCATGGACAGGGGAGTGCCCTCGAACAGGTATTCCTCAAAGTCATCGTATATCTGCTCGGCGGGAGAGTCCTTGTAGGTGTTGATCTCTTCCAGTATGACGCCTCTTTCCTTCTCGATCTCCCTGTCCGGGAAGGTGCAGCGGAAAGCTATGTCCATCAGAAGGCCCACGGCTTTGCGCAGGTCCTCTTTCAGGACTGTGGCGTGGATCACTGTCTCTTCTTTGGTGGTGTATGCGTTCAGTTCACCTCCCAGTCTCTCTATGAATGAATTGACTGTGCCCGCGCTCTTGGTCTCAGTGCCCTTGAAGAGAAGATGCTCCGTGAAATGGGCCAGCCCTCCCTGGTTTTTCCCCTCATATCTGGTGCCGGCCTTTATGTGCAGGGCGCAGTATGCTACGGGGGAGAGACTGTGTTTGAAAGCGAATTCCATTGCGTGTTACTGTGCTGAGTAGTGTGGTGTCACCAACTTCGATATGCGCTTGAGATCTGATTTCAGGAAGCCGGGACCCTTCTTGGGGGATATCTTGTGTTTCTTGAAATAATACAGCTCGTATGTGTCGGCGCTTATGATCATCTTGTAGCACCAGGCTCCTTTTTCTTCCGAACCGGGTGCCACGACCAGTGATACAAGTGTCCTGGGTGCCGCGTTTTTCATGGCCAGATCTATCTCCTCCTGAGAGACGGTGTTGGCTCTTCCTCTGAACATCTGCTCGAACTTCTGCATGGGAGCATGATAGGCCATATCCGCGGAGTTGAATAGTATGGCAGTGTTCCTGGACTTGCTCATAGTGCCCAGATGTATCTCTCCGCGTTTTGACGGATAGACTTTCCCGTCTACTATTTTCTGGATATATGTCTGGATGATGTTCATGTATGCCGGAAGGTATGTGAACACCCTGTCGTTGTCGTCATTGTCAGGGAATAGCGGAAGCGCTATGAGCTCCGGCATTTGAGACAGGTTGTCGTCGGCTTTCTCATTGCCTTTCAGGAAGCATACGAATTCCATGGCCGGCGTGTCTGTCTTGCGGTGCATCTTGTCCAGGCGCACCAGGAAATAATAATTGGTGTCGGTCTTGATCCGGTCGAACTCCTCCGGACTGCAGAACTCGTATGGGGAGATGTTCCAGCTCTCCTCCACTGAATTTTTGAACAGCAGATCTGTCATGGAGTTGTCCCCGGAAACGACCACTTTTGTAATCCGGGCCGGTATGTCTCCGTAATATTCTTTGCCAGAGTCTACTTTTTTATCTTGGAACTGTTTGATTTCCATATTCATACCAGGAGAGCCCTGGGCTGAGGCCGCGACCGCCGCCATGACCGTGAGCAGTACTGTCAGTATTTTTTTCATTTTCCAGAATAATTAATTTGCTGCAAATTTAGATAAATAATTTATTTTTGTAGTATGACTTCACGCATCATTATAGCCATAGACGGATACTCCTCCACAGGTAAGAGTACGTTTGCAAAGGCCATCGCCAGTGTTCTGGGTTATGTGTACATAGATACTGGGGCCATGTACAGGGCTGTGACACTTCTTGCGATAAGACGCGGATGTGATTCTGATGACAATGCGGTGGACGCTGATGCCCTGCGGCAGGTGCTGTCCGCCGGTTCTGTGGAGATTTCATTCCGTACATCCGGTCAGGGCGGAGTGAGCGAGACCTGGCTGGACGGGGAGAATGTGGAGAAGGAGATACGGACTATGGAGATATCCAGACTGGTCAGTCATGTGGCCGCGCTGCCTTTCGTGAGGCAGTATGTGGACAAGCGGCTCAGGGAAATAGGCTCCGGCAAGGGTGTGGTGATGGACGGCAGGGACATCGGTACTGCTGTGTTTCCTGACGCGGAGATCAAGATATTCATGACGGCCAGACCGGAGGTGAGGGCGCGCCGCCGTTATGAGGAGATGAGCGCGCGCGGACACAGGGTCTCCTATGAGGAGATTCTGGCCAATCTGAGTGAGCGGGACTATATTGACACCCATCGGGAGACGGCTCCGTTGAGACGGGCTGAGGATTCCGTGCTGCTTGACAACAGCGACATGTCCATTGAGGATCAGATACAGTGGTTTAAGGACTTATTGAAGCAGAGACATCTATGCGGGTATTGATTGACAGTGCGTCTGGCTGCTGTAACGGTGTAGGCCGCGCCATATCCGCCGCCGAGCGTTATCTACAGGAGCATGATACGCTTTATTCGCTCGGCGCCATAGTACACAACGATGCCGAGATACGGCGTCTGGCCGGTCTGGGCCTGAAGACCATAGGCTATCAGGAGCTGGACTCTCTCAAGGGCTCTACGGTACTGATAAGGGCCCACGGGGAGCCTCCGTCCACTTACAGGCTCGCCGAGCAGTCCGGTGTGAGCCTTATCGACTGCACATGTCCGGTCGTGCTTGCATTGCAGAGGAAGATTGCGGCAAAGTATTCTGAGCTCTCAGTCCTTGGAGGTCAGGTGATAATCTTCGGCAAGCGCGGGCACGCCGAGGTCAACGGTCTGGTAGGCCAGACAGACGGACAGGCCGTCGTGGTGGAGAGTATCGCAGACCTGAAGGACAAGTTGTCGGCGGGAGTTATTGACCCGTCCCGTCCGTTGGCTCTTTTCTCCCAGACCACAAAGGACCCTGATGAGTTCGCCTCCCTAGCGGCCAGGCTGCGCAAGGCAGTCTTCACTGCCTCATCCGAAGTCTCATCCCGGGACTTGGCCGGGACTGTTTGCACCGGGGATGCCGGGTCAGCACCGCTGTCCTTGACTGATAATGACGGATGTCGGTGTGTTTGCAGTGATGAGAAAAAGCCCGTTCCTGATGTCGCCGGCTTGTCAGGTTTGGAGGTATTTGACACGGTCTGCCGCAATGTATCATCCCGTCACAAGGCCCTGCGTGAGTTTGCCGCCTCCTGTTCGGTGATCATCTTCGTCTGCGGCCGCGAGAGCTCCAACGGCAAGGTGCTATTCGAGCTGTGCCGATCTGTCAATCCCCGCTCCTATAAGGTCGAGAGCGCGGATGAGATTCCGGCCGGTATCTTCCGCGAGGACGATGTGGTCGGCATCTGCGGGGCCACATCCACCACCCGCTGGCAGCTCGAGAAAGCCGCCTCCGCCATCTCCGGCCTCTCTGTCTCAGACACGTAATCCTGTCGGTCTCACCCCACCTCATCCTTATCACTCTTCCTTCCATCCCATCCCGTCTCGTTCCATCCCGTCTTGTCTCATTCCATTCTCATCTCATCCCATCCCGTTCCATCTTGTCTCATTCCATTCTCATCCCATTCTCAACCCCATGAAGCATTTCTCGGTATCTTAACTCATTGATAACAAGCGTTGTATATTGATGAGTCTTGCTCTATGGCCCGAAAAAACAGACCATAGAGCAATCGGCTTGTTTGGAACATATTGTATATCAGTGATTTATTGTCGCGGTGTCAGCTTTGTGCCCCACGCTTACATGACTTTATAGAGACTGCATTGATTGAGTTGCGGCCACCTGTGATGCGGCTTAGGACGTGATTTGAGTGACGCATTGATAAAATCAGGGGCCTGCCCGGCCTGATACTCTACGCCTGTGACACCACGGGGCAGTACAGCTTCGAGGCTGTATCCGTGAGCGACAAGCCCGAGCCTTTCTACTACTACATCTACGAGCACGAGAAGAGGACGACCTACCGGAAGTTCAACCGCTACGAGCGCAGCTGCTTCCGCTGGCCGAAGTCCTTCAACGAAGAGACTACAGTATTCATCACTACCGACAAGGGCATCGAGGAGGCCGACTATCAGAATTGGAGTATGCCATACTATCCCATGGAGTGGTGACATGACTGGAGGCGTGTTATGGGACTCAGAATTACGATATTGCTGTCTTTGGCACTCCTGACGCGGATATGCGCCGCGCAGGAGGCTGTGACCGTGCGCGGACGTGTCACCCGCAGTGACAGCGGCGCCCCCGTGGAGGACGCCAACGTGATGCTCTGCCGCAGCGACGGACGCTCGGTGTACCGCTTCGCCGTGACCTCCGCTGACGGCACGTACTCCGTAGCCTACACCGGAGACGACGACAGCCTGGCCGTCAGGGTCACGGGGTTCAACCTCAGGCCGCGGACCGTGGTCATTCCGGCCCGGAGCATGACAGTGGACCTCTCCGTGGAGTGGATTCCGATGGAGCTGCGCGAGGTGACTGTCAGGGCCGAGCCCGTGGA
>ERZ780212.536-NODE-536-length-38092-cov-7.568972_pt1 | contig 38092 bp, 32 predicted proteins | sample MGYA00511364_ERZ780212 | MGnify/ENA primary metagenome ERZ780212 (study PRJEB29588, sample SAMEA2147991) | human gut metagenome | biome: human gut; feature: human-associated habitat; material: faeces | place: Denmark | collected 2008/2010 ... | reverse complement strand
ATAAGAGACAGTACAGTTACAGTAATGCGGGAAACCGTATCTATGTGGAAGGTTCACAGACAAATGTGGCCTACACTTCAACAAATACAGGCTCCGGAACATGGACTGCCGGGACTGATACGATTTCTTATAGTTCCAACCCTGGAGGGGCTACAAAAACAGGTACTATAACCTGGACACAATCAGAATCTTTCAATGGAGCTCCCAAGAAGACAGCGACAGCAACCCACAGACAAAATGCAGATACTATCAGTGGTTATGACAATCCGACTGTCAGCCTGTCTTATCCTGTTATTCCCGCTGCCGGTGGAACTGTCTCTCCAAGTTATAGTTACAGTCAAGTAGCCCATTGGGTATCTGGAAGAACTACAAATATTACATCGGGCGGATTTTTATCATTTAATAGAGTATCCGGAACAGCAACAATTAATGCTTCTAATGGACAGGCTAACGTAGGTTCTAAAGGTACAACATCCAGTAATCAGACAACGGTAGCGACAGCAGCATTGACAGTCAGTATAAATGGTAAATCCGGTACCTCCGGACAAGCTGACGTGTATCAAGCTGCGAATAGAATTGAAAATACGTCATGGAATTCCTGGAGTGTTACCGTTAGTGCCGATAAAACAAGTTTCCCCAAAGAAGGAGGATCAACTACTGTAAGAGGCAGTGCAGACAGGTCGGGAACACACTATTGGACTTCCGGCGCTACATCGGGGGCATCAGATACGGGAGTTCCCAGTTACACTCTTAGCAATACCTCAGGATTCTCAATATCACCGTCTTCAGGATATACAGCTACCTTGACTGTCAGCACTAATAATGGTTCAGCCAGGGAAACCAGAATAACAGCCTCTTATGGTGGAGCGTCCGATTATGTTGATGTATCTCAAGAAGTTGGCATACTTACAGATAGGGAATATGAATACAGGTATGATAATATATGCAGTATCAATATATCAAATACCGGTTGGTCCTGGAATGATACAGGTAAAAGGATTTTCTCCGTGGACTCCAGAAGAGGTACAGGCAGTAGATATCGCGATGGTACCAGTGATGATGGAGGTCAATCATGGACGTGGGGAAGTTGGAGCAGTTGGTCTGGCTATAGTTATACAAACATATCAGCTTCTACCAGTGTGACCGGTTCATTCTCAATCTCCGGATCAACCGTAGGACCTACTTCTAGTAATACTGGGGAATCTTCTAGAAGTGGTACCTTGAGTGCAAGTAATGCATATACCAGTGATTCTGTAACACTTACACAAGGTGCCAATGTAGATTATGACTATAGAATTTCAATATCTCCAGCTTCTTATAATTTCGGAGCTTCAGGAGGTTCCACGTCATTTACAGTAACTCCCCAGATAAGAGAGGGGTCTGGGAGTCCGATATCCTGGGGTGACTGGTATGATAGTTCTGAAGGAAGTTATTGTTTAAGTACAAGCCTACCATCAGGAATTACCGCGTCAAAGTCCGGTAATACAGTGTCTGTAAGTGCTACAGCCAATTCCAGTACAAGTAGCGGAAGGAAGGGTTCCTTCACTGTAACTCATAGTGGCGATGGTTCAAAATCTGCCGGTGCTACAGTGACTCAAGACAAAAAGGATGATATAACTACAAAAACTGAATATCAGTATGAATTTTCCGTAAGTCCTGCCTCATTAAGTTTTAGCGCAGACGGTGGAACGCAGTCTGTAACAGTTACTTCCAGGAGACGACCGGTTACATTGACTTATACCGATGGGAGTCTGACTGATGAAAGTGCAGGTTCCTGGTCTACCTGGTCAAGTTATTCCGGAAGAATAAGTAGTGGAGCAGGATTTTCTGTTTCAGGAACTTCTGTAACAGCAGGTGCAAATAGCAGTACGTCAAGTCGAGAGGGTAATTTGGAATTGACTCAAACACAGACATCTGATTATAATGGCTCTACTAGTAGTTATAAGTCAGATTCCTCCAGTTTAAACGTCCCCTTGGATCAGACGGGTGCAGATATCAAGTCCGTCAACTTCATACACCTGAGTTACAGCTGGCAAAGCAGGGATGGTGCCTATGACATTTACAGCGTATATGCCTCCGCCAGTTATAAAGTCACCTCCACTGTCATCGTGGAATGCAGGCTCAACTACGGTTCCTCCCTCGGGGCGGGTGCGGAGAACTACGCTTTCACGATATCCTCCGGAAGCACGACATCGTCAGCCCGGAAGTGCTATACCTTCACCGGGGATTATCCGGGAGTCATGCCGGGAACCGGCAGTGTCAGACCTTCAGAGGATGAAACCTACCGCTACTCCTTCCTGGAGTAGACTCTGTAGGAATCCGGCAGTAATACCGTCTCCTTATGTCGGTTAATAGCGGAGACGATGGCTGAACAATGGGGAGGTAAAATTATAGCAGCGTAGATAATAACAACAAACACAATGGGTTAACTATGAAAAGTACAATATATACCACTATCGGAGCGTCCAACCACTCTGATACAACAAGGGAAGAACATGATTTTTATGCTACATACCCCGAAGCCATAGACAGGTTATTCGAGGTTGAGAAGTTTCCTGATACCATATGGGAGCCGGCTTGTGGGATGGGGCACCTGTCTAAAAGGATGATAGAACTTGGCAAGGAGGTTTATTCCACTGACCTGATAAACCGGGGTTATGGTACCGGTGGCGTTGATTTCCTGAAAGCCACCGAAAACCCTTATGGAGCTGTCATTACCAACCCTCCTTATAAGATAGCCCTGGAATTTATAGAGAAAGCCCTGGATATATCGGATGAAGGAACCAAAGTAGCCATGTTCCTGAAGCTGACATTCCTGGAGGGAAAAAAACGTAAACCGTTCTTTCAGACCAATCCCCCGCTGAAAATCCACGTCTTTTCCTCCCGTGCCGTTGTAGCCAAAGGTGGAGATTTTACAGTAGCCCAGGCAAACGGGAATGCTATCGCCTATGCCTGGTTTGTCTGGGAAAAAGGTTATAAGGGAGATACTGTAGTGGATTGGATCAACTGAAATACGGCGTAGGGAAACGATACATTCCGGAACTGGCAAATATAACGGTTTTATGACGGAATGGTGTGTTCCCGCCGGATAATATAAATTTATTAATTCATTAAATAATAGAATTTTATGACAAAGAAAAGTGTAAATACCACTCAATATTTGGGTAAGAAAGTATTTATAGCAGGCAAGGTGTATGACCTGCAAGTAATGGACAAGGATGAGGTCGAGGCATCGGTGCAGGAGTATCTGGACAGTGCAATCGGTAAGGGCAGGGTCAGGTTCGAGCTGTGCACAATCGGAAATATGACCGCCATGTCCTTCCACCGGGGACTTGACTACAGTGCCTATAATGCTGACCCGGTGGAGGATATCATGGATGCCGATGCCTTCATGATGACTGCCCACGAATATGACGGTTTTATGATGCCCCATCCTTTCCCTGCACTTCCCGTTCCAGGATTCGGCTATCCCTATCATATAAGCCAGACCGATTTTCTGGACGCATACCGGAAGAGTGCCAGGATTTTAGGGGCAAGCAGAATAAAGAACGTTTCCCTGGATATAGATCCTCAGTCCATTGTACTGAGGGTGCAGGTTGGATAGGTAATGAAGGTATAAACGGATAATAAAACGAGGGTGAAATTGAGTGTTAGCCCCGATTAATATTAGAGTTTTTTCTTATAATTAAAGGAAGCCGCTGTACAGAAGTATGGCGACTCCTTTTATTTTTGTTTACAGAAGAGTTGGATAAATGTTTTTTGTCATCCATATGTCTGCCCTGCCACACTATGAAAAACAATGAAATCTTTTATTTGTTTGATAAACGCTTGAAAGGAATTATTCTTCTCGGGAAAAATAAAAGTAATACTATGGCTTCTACCGTTATTATAGAATATAGATTTGTTTATGGTTCTTCTGCCGAAACCGAGCACTATACATTCACCATATTCTCCGGAGGCATAGGCGCTCCGGCAAAAATGCTGTTACTTTTTTGGCAACTATCCGGAAACCATACCGGGCGTCAGCTGTGCCAGAACTTTAGGGAATGATGCCTACTGCTATTCCTTCTCAGCTGGGTTCTGTTATAATTTGGAGTTGATACAGCTGTTTTTTTGATGATAGGCAGGTTCGATGCTTAGGAGTGAAAATGAAAGACTGAATGACGTTTCCAGCCCTTTTTAATGAGCATAGAAGTCGTAGTACAAAGAATGTATTACGATTTCTTTTTTGCAGCATTCATGATCAGCCATACACTCACTACAATGCTATCGGAGTGGACTCAAAAAGTGGATATTCCATTTTCTCAACCGCATACATGAATATGACAATGAGCAACCTCACAACTTGAAAAAGCTGGGATTTCTTTAAAAATATAGAAGACATGCCAGAATATCATTGATAATGCCACCTTGAGGTGTTCCTTCAAGTGTCGGTTGTGGCAATCTGTTAAATACCACTCCGCTTTTTCAACCATTTCCTTAATACCAGCCTGCCAATTTGTACATTGTTGAGAAGCTATTCATGATTAATATGATCAAAACAGCCCTTAATGCCACTTTCCAGTATCCATTGTGGTGAACAGTCTCTACTCAACCATCTATGAAGTGCATCTATTGTGCATCCGCAGTACTTCTAAACTTTCTGACCCCATATGAGTTCGCATCCGCTTCACTTTCAGTTATAGGTTCTAAAGCCATAAAATATAGCACCTGCATGGCTTCGTCCTTCATGGTTGATATTTCCAAAGGTCTTGTCTTGCCGTTTCTTTGGTTATGTTGGCCCTTTTCAGCGAGAGGGCTTTGTATCCTCTCCTTTTCAATGAACATATAGCTTCTATTTTCTTGGCATCAGTGTTCCACTTTATATGCTCAGCCCCTGCCGTACGTTTACCTTTATTGAAAGTAAGTTTCTTTACCGCCAATGCTTTGGCTTCATAGGAAGTGACAAGTAGGTGCTGCAAAGCCTTTACCTTGTTGTATCTCTTTTCTTTGTGAGGCTTTGCTATTCGGACTTGCAGCTTTCTCACCCTACGCTCGTATTTGGGAAAGTAAATATCTTTCCATGTCGTGTTTCGCACGGTTGAAGATGCACACTCGGCTTTTGCCTTGCTCATTTGCAGTTTCTTCATTTCATTAAAGTTCTACAATCGTTTCACAAAGAATTACCCTGCGGAAGTCTGCCTGCTTTCGCATGAGGTGACGTTTAAGCCTCTATCCTCCGCATTACACGGAAGCTTTCGCTTTCTCCACACCCCTTTACCCGCAACACATTCGACTTTTCTTGCGATTGGCTCACCTGCCTGACATAGACAGGAGAAATACGAGCTTACCAAGTTCCGTACAAGCAACTAACGACCAATTTAGAGTCCCCCCTCCACCAACAGTATGATGTCCATGTAGCCTTACATTCCCCAAATACTATCCTGACTACTCACCTTTGGGCTATAGCTTATAAATATCCGTAAGCTATTTCTTTATTACGATGGTGTAGCTATTCACATATGTTACTCATATCAGTTAGCCTAACAGCCTATACATTGGATATGGCATGAATTAGTGGGCTAATTTTATATGATTTACTGAATGCACCTAAATAAATAAGAACGGAATCATTTTACCAAAGTTGAACTTTTAATCTAAAACTTGAGCCCCAAAAAGAAAAAAGAGAGCTGTATTATTACTCGAAACAGAGTTTAATACAGCTCTCTTAGGTTCAGCAGTTACAATACATAACTTTTCAGAGTAGTCATTTTAGTTTTGACTCCTCTTATTCTCATAGGTTTATTTTATCAGAGAGAGCAGGTCTATTCTATTTTAACACATTGGTAGGGACGTACCAATACAGGCCCTAAAAGTCCAGAGGGTAATAAAGGGGAGTTTTTATCCCAGATTTTACGAGTGGTAAACGTCTTCCGCTTGGAATTGCGTGATGAAGGTGTATCAAGCCACTCAGGCCATACTTGAATATTGCCATTCTGCCATTTTATGTCAGCAGCATATTGTTCATCTCCTATCAAGGCATTAGGCCATAGATTAGTGATACGAAGTTCTAATTCATTAACCCCGGGACGTACAGTGTCACCTAAGTCTATTCTAAAGGGAGCTTTCCACAATACACCCAACGGCTTGCCATTGATTATCACTTCGGCCATAACACGTACGTCACCTAAATCTAATTCCAAGAGATAATTGTTTTTAACCCATTTTGGGGGTATAGTGATTTTTTTTCTATAAGTCGCCGTACCAGAGAAATAGCGAATCTGCTCATCTGTGGAGTTGGTCCATGAGGTTAGCACATCAAATGTAGCATGCCTTTTCTCTTCCTTGGAAAGCAGTGGAAATGTTACATCCCATTTACCTGTCAATACAAGGGGAGAAGCAACAGCTTTGGCTGTTACGCTTTTCTTTTCACCCGCAGAAGTGATATAATGCAATTTTCCTGCATAAGGGGTAAGCCAAATGTACTTACCATGATTGACAACCACCCTTGTTTCGGGGGATACTTCACTAAAAAAGAGAGTTTCACCATCATAAGCAGTCGTAGTAAATTGTTCACCATCTACTGAGTAAGTAACTCGTAACGCACCTTTCAACGGCTTGCTGCTATTATTGGAAGCGAGTGTCTTGTCAACATGAATGGAAAAGGTACCTGCAGCAATTTGTGCCTGAATCTTCTCGGTTACATTCTCTGCCGAATAATAGGGAGGAATACCATGTAGTCCCTTATCGAACTTGCCATACACTGCGCTGATAATCTCTAATCCATCGTTACTACTAGCTTGCAGTGGTAGTAGTTCGTTTTCTGAAAGGTAAGCTTCAGTGTACTTGCCGTTCAGTTTATATGCTATACGCAGTTCCTTTATGTATCCGGGTGCCGCATCAGTAAAACTAGCACGAACATCCACTTTTCCATCGCGTATTTGTCTGGATAATTCTTGTGTCACATCGACCAAACCTGCAGGTAGGAAAGTCCCATATTCAGCTTTAATGATTTTCAGCCCTGGAAGTTGCTTGGCACTTCCCTTCTCCACTTCGACATGGGTGTCAATAGGTCTGTTTTCAGAAATGGCCGGCTTGCGAAAAAGGACAAAGAGTGCCTCGTCAGATTCGAACTGAAGAGGGATGGTTATTGTTCCGTTTCCATTCTCTTTCCAAATAGCGATATCGCGTATTTCACCAGTTTCAGGATTCCATAATTCAGGCCGTTTACCCGTAACACGAAAATTGCATCGCTCTTCTAAATAAGACTTGCGCATATTATCTACCAAGTAAATATCCGTATCCTTGTCACGTCGATGTGTATAACCGATGTCAGCCGTAAGCATACGTTCGGTCGTAAAGTCGGGAATAAAAGAGTCTTCTTTCAATACTTCCTCTACTGAAGAATCTTGAATGAGACCTTTCCCCCATAATTTTTCAGCTATTTGCTCTACGATATCGTCACAAGCAGGATAGTTATTCAGACTTGGGGATTTTTTGGGACGGGGACCAATGACACGTACACCGTTCCGTACCAATTCTTCAATTTTTGCTAGGATTTCCGGAGTCATCCAGTCTGTCTGAGGCAATACAAGAAGACGATACGTACCACCAGTTTGTGTATGAATCACACCGGCTTTGGCTGTAAGAGTCATCATTTTAGAAGGTCCAATCAAGTCATAATCGAATCCAGATGAGGTTATTTCAGGCATTGTCGTGGCATCGTTGGGTGAAGACTCTCCTATAAAAACCAAGACATCAGCTATGGTACGTCCCTGTTGGAGCAAGAATTGGGAACGAGCAATGTAATCCAAGAATGCCTTTCCTGGCTTCCACCATGTATTTAGTCGATTGAACTCTAAGCCACATCCTCCCATTGGTAATCCCGGTCCCATATTCCATGGTTGGTGAGCATAAGTATGGAAGATCAAACGAGTGATACCATTAGTCCATGCCCTATCTCCCAAGCCTTTGATGGTAGCAGGATGTTCTAGCCAATTCACATTGCCTGTAAAAGATTCAGATCCGACTATTGATTTACCATTCAAGTGAGCAGCAGACGAAGCGATGCGAGGCGAGTCATTAAAAAAGAGATTTCCTGACCAAAATTCACACATCACTATATCCCCAGTATCACCTACTTCAAGACTATTGAAAGGCCCCCAATAAGGCTCTAACGAAAACATCATCCCATATTTATGACAGAGGTCACGGAAACGACCGTAGTAGTTCTTGGTTATCAAATCGCCAATAGTCCGGCGTAAATCCCATAAAAAGCGTTCAGATACTTCACCACTATCTACATAATAGCCGGCTAAGACAGGAAGATATTTTCTGAAATTGTAACCGCGAAGACGATAAAATTCTTTATCAAAACCTTCCGTATAGTTGGTACAGCCCACTTCATAACTATCTATTATACAGTTTTTCACAGTTTTTCCCACCAAATGACCTAACCTATTCAAGATGGGAACGATACCTTTTTGCCAATATTGATCCACTGCAGTCTGATTCATTTTGTCAATTTCCAATCCGCATCCCCCTTTAGGTGCCGGACGGTTCATTGCTCCGGTTGGTGTATGCCCCATACGCAAGATTACCCACTCTCCAGCAGGAGCTTTCCATTGTAAGATGCCTTCTGGTGACATCTGCGTTGTCAAGTCAACAATATCCACTTGTTTGATAATGGCAGTTTGCGGTACAAGTCTACTGGTAGGTTCAAGTTTATTGCGCAATCTGCCCGCTAAACTCTTGCTATCCAAATCACTGATGCGCATATCATTTTGAGGTTTCGGGAAAGCTACCACCGCAATGTCCCGATAATAATTAAATCGTGTGGTCGGTTGATGCAAATGCAGATTCAGTTTTTTACCTCCAATACAAACTGTATCGCTATAAACGATAGTTTGCATAGATAATTCAGGAGTTACCCATGGGCCTCCACTTGAAGACCACCCAGCACTGTTATGAAATCCTAGTTCAATACCTAACCTATCAGCCTCATTGGCAGCAAAGTAGAACATATCCAACCATTCATTTGTCATATAGGTTGCATTACCATCAGGAATGCCTCCCTCTACATTAAACAGTTGCGCCTCTTGTATTCCAGCTTCCTTCATTGCTTCCAAATCAGCCGTAATGCCTTCTTTTGAAACATTTCCATTGACCCAATGCCACCAAGTTCGCGCCTTGGCGGGAGCAGGTGGATTTTTAAATCCCTTCTCTAACGAAATTTGTCCAAATACATTCATACTCAGCAAAAGTGTAACTACAATCACTGAAATTATTTGTCTTTTCATGGTTTGTTACATTTGTTTTTGTTAAAAAATTGCATCAAAATAGTAGTTCCCGTGCGAAAGTTTTATTTCAACACCCTCATCGGTATGCTTTATGTCCTTGATACTTGAAATTTCACTAAGAGACTGTCCGTTCTCTGTTATTTGGCTCACAGGTAGGCAAAGTTTAGCATGACTACCAACTGGAATCTGTACAGCAATAGTCAATGCACTGTCCTTCTTTTCCCATTCTACAGCCAACTCACCATAAGGGGTATCCTTTTTAGCCTTTACCCATGAGATTCCCTCTACAAATTGAGGACGAATCGTACATACCTCATAAGCGGGATGTTCTTCATTGAGTTGAATGCCAGCCAATGCTTGATAGAACCAGGAACCGATGGCATTATAACAGTTGTGAATATGACTGCGTTCACCATTCCAATGTTCCCATGTTGTAGTAGCACCGTTGTCAATCATATAAAGATAACTAGGATAGTCCCGTTTTTTCAACATACTATAAATGAACTCAGCTTGATTATTTTTCACAGCCCACTCAGTGATGACAGGAATACCCACTAATCCCGTAGCCAAGTGTCCTTTAAAACGTTCATTGGTCACTCTTTTCAGCGTTTCTTCTACTATTGGACATATATCGGCCGGAGTAGCACCCACCAACATCGGATAAATCATATCAATCTGAGTTTGGGTAGAATAACCATCTTGTTTCTTATCATAAAAGGTCTTATGAATCAAATCATTCAAGCATTTGGCTTGCGATGTATAACTCTCACTTTCGTTCTCCTTACCTAATACATTAGCGATTTTGGCCATGGTTTGTAAGCAATAGGATAAATAACAGTTATCCACCAAGTCTATCGAAAGCGGATCTGTCTGATTAATACCTGAAGGAGTAGCCCAATCGCCCAAATACCAACCGCGATAATCTGTATCAGGCCAAGGCCTTATCAGTCCATCACAGGTATATTTAGCTACGTAACCCAACCATTTTTGCATATAGGGATAGTACTGCTCCAAAAAACGTATGTCACCATAGTTCATATAAGTCATCCATGAGGCGGTAATGATAAATCCGCACCAATAGGGACCTCCACCAGCCGTATAAGGATTGGGAGCTGTATGAGGCATACCTCCATCCTCTCGCATACAATCTGCCCAGGATTTCATCCAGTTTACATAGGTTGGAGCCATATTGAAAATCGTTTGCACTGTTTGAGTCGAAGCATTGCCATCACCGCCATAGCCCAAACGTTCCACTTGGGGACAATCTACCATATACCCCCCCAAAGTCAGACAACGTAATGTGTAATGTACCATTTCATAGATGGCATTCATATCCTTATCAGAACAAGAGAAAGAGGCATTTCCGTCATAATCTGTATGAATCAAATAAGCCGTAATATCAGACAAATTAGGAGCAGTTTCCAAGTCACTCACTTTCAAATATCGATATGCCTTATAGTTGAATTTATTGATGAAAAATTCATCAGGTTTACCCGAAGCGATGTAATAATCTTCGTAAAGGCTATCACGAAAACTGCCGTCCGAATTTAAAAAGTCACAATAACTAATGCGAACTTTTTGATTAGGACGTAACTGCGGAAATGCAATATGTGTCCAACCTGTAAAGTTTGTACCCATATCGAAAATCCAAGTATTTTTTTGGGATGCCCGAACTGCTATAGGATGAAATTTTTCTTTTATACGATTCAATTCGACCATTTGTGGAGTAGCTACGCCTTTCTCTCCTTTAACTGTTTTTACTGCAGACCATTGTAACTTGTCAAGAGTTTCTTTAGTATAATCAGATGGCATTTTAGAAGCTGTGACAATTTCGCCTCCAAAGCGATGAGGGCGCCAATCTCCAAAAGATTCATAACCACTTTCGCAAACAGACCACGAGGAGTCCGTTACAAGCAGTGTTTCCCAAGTATTATTCTCGAGCTTTTCCAACTGTGCACGTACGTAAGGGCCATTGGGCATCACGCCCGGCAATCCCTCCTGATACCATCCTTTGCCTGCTAAAATCACAATATTATTTTTACCTTTGCGTATCAGTTTAGTAACATCATAGGTCACTATCTGAGAACGTTTGTCAAATTGTGAGACTGCAGGATTCAATACCGCGTCCGTTACGGGTTCTCCATTGATATAAGCCTCGTGATAACCCAGCGAGTTGACGTGAAACATTACCCTTTCTCCCACATCATCAAGCTCCCATTCTTTATGGAAAAGTGGTGATAGCGATTTCCCTTCAGGCTGCTCCATTCTTATATATTCTGCCTTCCAGTCAGCAGGGTGTAAAAGCCCAATACCGAACGAGGCTACCTTACTCCAAGCGGAGCACCTTCCCATCTGATCCCACACACGGACTTTCCAATAAACAAACGATTTTGATTTTAGAGTTTTACCTTTGTAATTTATGTTATATGATTGGAATGAGTTTACTTTTTTTGAGTTCCAAATATCAGCGTTTTCTTCGGTCAGCTTTTGAGGAGTGGTAGCAACCAATATTTGATAGGCTATCTGCGTAGTTCCTCGCTGGTCAGAACAAAGTTTCCAACTTAGACAAGGTGTTGTATTGTCAATAGCCAAAGGATTGGTCAAGTGTTCACATCTTAAATCTTTGATTTTGAGTGAAGAAGTCGAGTTGCACGACATGGTAAGCAAACAGAATGCAATAATAAAATAATGATAAATACATTTATTCTTCATCTTTTTGATTTATGTGATTATTGAATGGTACAAAGTTGTAAGTAAAAATAGCAAATAAATTTTCTATACATGACTAGACGATGAAACGAAGGCAAGGTAGTCCCATGTAATACCAATATATAAAATAAGAATTCTATAAAAAATCTATTGCATAAACATCTTAAGCCCAAAATTAAATTACCAGTTATTTGCAATGCAGAATAATTCCTTCCCCTCTTTAACACAACCCAAGGAGAGGAAGGAAAATTTTTAACTAATATCCCTTATTTTGAGTTATTAAAGGATTTACTGCAATTTCTCTATATGGGATCGGGAACAACAATTTGTCTTGCGATAAATTATATGCATTTGACGGAATCATAATATCAATACTTTTTATGTATTTTGCATATTCAGCCATTACTTCAAGTGCTTTTCCAGTTCTCAATAAATCTTGCCATCTATGATTTTCGAATGCCAATTCATGCTTTCGCTCATTAGCCACAACTTCTGCTGTTATATTGAATACCTCAGGCAGACCAGCACGTCTTCTTACTTGGTTTACATATTGTGCAGCTTCTTCTGTTTTGCCTTGTTCTACCAGATTTTCTGCTAATAATAATAATGCATCGGCATAACGATAAACTGGCCAATTATCATTGGTGTTATTTATTTTGACATGAGGCCAACGATATTTGTTGATGAATGGGCGAGCATAAGCATGTTGTTCTATCTTTGGATCGCCAACTTTCAATATGTCTTCATAAACTAATACTTCGCCATCACTTGAACTGCCAACAGCTACGGCAATGGAAGGATTTAGCCGTAGGTCTCCTGGTTCATAAGAGTCTATCATTTGTTGGGTAGGAATATTCCACCCTCCAGTACCAACATTATTGGAAGTCTTTACTCCAGTTGCTAATTCTGTATCTGTTGTTCGAGGTAAGAATTCGTATAGAAACATACTTTCCAGACCGTAATCCCCCATCATATATTGAATTGAGAAAATGTGCTCTTTCGAATTTTTCTTAGATGTATCAAATACATCTCTATAATTATCTAAAAGGCCATAACCCATATTTAAAATATCTTTCAATTGCTTTTCAGCTTCAAGATAGTCCCTTGTAGGTTTTGTCATCAAGACATAGGCATACAACATTTTGGCAGCTCCTTTTGTTGCTCTACCATCTGTTGGAAATTTGGAAACTGTGGGGAGATTATCAATAGCATATTTTACATCTTCAATGATTTGATTATATACTTCTTCAACAGTATTTCGTGGAATAAAAGCTTGTTCCGGTGATTTAACCTCATGTATATTAATAGGAACTCCTCCAAAATATTGGACTAGTCCAAAATACACATATGCTCTCAAAAATTTGGCTTCTCCCAAAATGCTAGCCTTGAAATCTTCTGTAAAATCTTTTTCTTCAATTCTATCTATAACTGTATTTGCTCTAGCTATAGCATTATAAGAGATTCTCCAATAATCACTGATATGGTCGTTATTAGAATCTTCAAGAAAGTTGCCAATTTCTTCCCAAGTTGCTAATCTGTTTGGAGTATAATAGTTATAATGAGTATTATCCGATCTCATTTCTCCCATAAGCCAACAACTTCTAGCATAAAAGTGATCGCGCAAAGGCTGATAAATGCCTGTTGTTGCTTGCTTAAAATGTTCTTCTGTTACAAAAAACACTTCATCAGTCAATTCTGTTTCCGGTGTAGTGATTAAAAAATCATTATTACAAGAAAAAAATAATACAGTAAAACAGAACAATATAACATTCTTCATATATTTCGCATTTTAGTTGTTAAAAATTAATACTACATCCAACACTAAATGTACGAGGGATTGGATAAGTAGTTCTATCAACTCCCATTCCATTCCATCCCAACTCATTATTATCCGAAACTTGTGGATTAGGCCCAGGATAACTACAGATAGTAAAAAGTTGTTGAGCTGAGAAATATATTCTAGCATTAGATATATACTTATTAGATTTAAATGGAATAGTATAGCCTAATGTTAGATTTTTTAAACTTAAATGTGTTGCATCATAAACCCATCCGCTATGATTGGAACGATAAAGCTCTGTTGTACCTGCCATTGTACTAGGAATAAGCCCGTTCCCAGGATTTTCCTCTGAACGCCAACGATTTTTTACTGTTTTCAATACATTAAATACGCCATCTAGATTCAGTGTATTCTCATAACATCCGGCAAAAATATCTCCTCCAAGCTGACCAGTAAGTAAAAGACTTAAATCAAAATTCTTCCATTTGAACTCGTTTGTGATACCAAATATCATATCCGGATTAGGATCGCCAATTTTTGTTCTATCATTCATATCAATTATTCCGTCTGGGACTCCAGTAGGTCCACTGATATCTTTCATCCTTACAGAGCCTATTTGTGAAGTGGAGTGTTTAGGCTGTGAGTCAAATTCCGACTTATTCATATATACACCATCAAATACATATCCCATAAAAATTCCAACAGGTTGACCCACTTCCAATCTGTTCCAATTATAGAATTCTGAATCTCCACCAATATGATCACTCATGGCGCTAAGTTGTAGTACCTTATTACGATTAAATGTTAAATTTAAGTTTGTTTTCCATTGAAATTCTCCAACCAAATTTCTTGATTCAATTGAAATTTCATGTCCCCAACTTTTAATTTTTCCCATGTTTGACATCACGCTACTAAAACCTGAAGTCCATGGTATTTCTAGATTATTAAGCAATGACTTTGTCTTTTTGGTATAAAAATCATACATTAAAAAAATCCTATCATTAAGAAAACCAAAATCTACTCCAATATCAAACTGTGAGTTCTCTTCCCAAGATAGTTTTTGATTACCTATTTGTGTCAGAGTTTTCCCAGGAGAAACTTCTCCTCCAAAAGGATAATTTGCAGAAGCAACTGTCGCAAGATGCGTATAGTTTCCTATGTTATAATTACCTGTTATACCATAGCTGACTCGCAGTTTCAAGTAATTCATCAATTCTCTTGATGATTCCATAAAAGGTTCTTCTGAAATTATCCACCCAGCAGATGCAGAAGGGAAATTGGCCCATTTGTGACCAGAGCCAAAACGGGAACTACCATCGCGTCTAATATTTGCTTGCAATAAATATTTGTCTTTGAATTTATAAGAAATTCTAGCTAATAAAGATGCAATAGTCCAGTCTTCCATGCCGGTATTGCCTTGTCGCGTAGTCAAAGCAGAAGTAATCCACTCTATTTCGTCATCAGGAAATTCGCTTCCGGAAATGTTTGCAAATTCCCGTCTATATTTCTGAGCTGAATATCCAATCAATGCACCTACAGTATGATTACCGAAAGTTTTGTCAAATGTGAGCATATTTTCAACATTCCATGTATAGTAATTGGCATTATTGTAATTAGCAGAAGCCTTTCCCGGAGGTGCAGAAATCCAATCTCCTGCAGCTGTACTTGGAGTCCATGTCCTTTGCTTTCTCCATTCTGTATCTATTCCTGTTTGCATTTTATATTTAATTCCTCCCCAAATATCAATATCAATAAATGCATTTGCTAAAAGCGTCAATATATTATAATTATCTTTTCTTTCCGTTATAGCACGCACCCAGTTAACTTGAGAAAACATTCCTGTTCCCGAAGAAGATGGACTCAGAGAAATTTTTAAATTTCCATTTTCGTCATAAGGACTTTCTGTAGGATCAGCTAGCATCGAAGCACTAAGGATAGCTCGATTTCCGTCTGTCCCTTGGTTATGGAATAATTGAAGAATAGGCGATACACTTAAGCCTATTTTCACTCTATCATTTAATTGAAAATCATTATTACTTCGAAATGAAATGCGTTCGAATCCAGAGTTTTTAACAACCCCATCTTGCTTGAAATAACCAATAGTATTTGACGTTGTAGCAGCTTTGTTACCTCCGGCAAAATTTATAGAATAATTCTGTATGAGAGCATTTTGTGTCATTAGCTTATACCAGTCAGTTCCCTCTCCATACTGATTAGGATTTTGGTATTGAGTTGGAACTCCTAGACTTTCTTCTCTTTTTCCCCATTTTATGGCATCTTCAAAAGATTCTTTTTTAAATTGTGCAAACTCTCTAGCGTTCATTACATCCATGTCGTTCAGTCCATTTAATGTTTGAACCCCTAAATTTGCCTGAACTTGTACATTCAATTTACCTTGTTTACCTCTTTTTGTAGTTATAAGAATGACCCCATTACCAGCTCTAGAGCCATATAAGGCGGTTGCTGCTGCATCTTTTAATACAGAGAAAGATTCTATTTCATCTGGATTAATATTATTCAACCCAGTAGAAATAGGGAAACCATCTACTACAATTAATGGTTGGCTGCTATTATTGATAGAAACAGCTCCGCGGATACGAAAAGCCATTCCTTGTCCAGGAATACCAGTAGATTGATTAATTTGTACACCTGCGACTTGTCCTTGTAACTTCTGTCCAATTTGTCCTACAGGCAAGTCACTTAATGCATCTGCTTTCACACTTGAAATAGATCCCGTCATATCTCTCTTTTTCTGAGTACCATAGCTTACCACTACTACTTCCTCCAACATTTTAAGATCTTCCTTCAGTACGATATTTATGGATTTTTTGTTTTTCAAAGCCAACTCTTGTGCTATATAGCCAATATAAGAAACTTGTAATACCGCATTTTTTGCAACCGAAATACTAAATTGTCCATTATAGTCGGTTATAGTTCCATTCGTGGTTCCCTTCTCTACAAGATTAGCTCCTATTATTGGTTCTCCCCGTTCATCAGTAACAGTACCGACAATTACCGTCTTATTATTTTCAGACAAACCTTTTGCTTTTTTCAGAATAATACGCTTGCCAGAAACTTCATATTCAATATTCAATGGAGACAAAACATGTTCTAAAACTGTTGATAACTCAATTTGTTTTGCCGTGATTGTTACTGGAGTCGTAAGTTCTAGATTATTATACATGAATGTATAATCCGTTTTACTTTCTATCGCAGTAAAAAAACTTTTAATCGTTCCTTTTTCTAATCGTATATCGATTTTTTGAGACAACTGTGCAAATAAACCGTTACATATAAAAAAGAAAAAGAATATGATTAGCAATATCTGCTTTTTCCTAAATTGCATAAATATTAGATTTAAATTTAAAAACTATAATTTTGCCAATTGTATACTACCTTCTTTGCTTTAACTAAGCGGTACTTAGATAAAAGTAAACTATAATATATTGTATACCTCGAGCATGAAGAATGGCTGTTCCCCATACTTACTTTAAAATCGCTTTACTTATATTTGATATTCACCTCCTCTCCATTTATTTTATAATCAATAGGTGTAATTTTATTTATCTCATTCAATATTTCCCTGAGGGGGTCGCTCTTAAGGGTAAAACTGTAGCAGAATTCTTTATTCAGATTTTCAATGTGTATGTTTATTCCATACCAGTGCTCAAGCTTGTAAAACACCTCTGCGGCTGATGCGTTTTCGAATTTAAGTTTATTTTGTGTCCATAAACTTTCTATCTGAGCGTCGCAATTCCGAATGCTCCATTGCATATTTTTTTTTGAAATAGAAATTAATTGATTCGGCGATAACTCTGCTAAAAGATAGTTATCAATTATGTTTTCTACACCAACTTTACCTCTTACGAGGGAGATATCTATTGTTTCTTCATTAGGATAAGCCATGACATTAAAAGCGGTTCCATATACAATAGCATTTACAGATGTTGCTTCTACAACAAAACGTTGATCTGTACTTTTAGTCACATCAAAAAAGGCTTCTCCTTTCAGTTTTACTTTTCGGTTGTTCCGATTAAAATCAGAGGAGTAAGTTAATTCCGAATCGGAATTGAGCCATACCTCTGTACCATCGGGTAATAGCACTTTTGTTTTTTGTCCTTTTTCTGTCATAATGACAAATTCTTGGGGGACAGAAATATATTTATTATGGAAATAGTAATAAGGGGCTAATGAAGTCACCAGAAGAAGCAATATCACTACAGCTGTCCTTGCCCAATTGAAGATAGAACGTTTAGAGATAGCTGTCATTTGACGATGGATATCACTTAGAACTACCTCTTTAATATTCTGATTCATGTGAGTTGTTTTAAATTCGTCCCACAAAGCTTGTATTTCCTGAACAAGTTCGTCATCAGAAGAATCTGAAACATTCTCCTTTAATAACTGAAAATCCGTTGGAGTTAGTTTCTCGTACATAAATCTATTTAAAAGGTTTCTTATAATAGAATTTCTCATACACTTTTTCGCATCATTTAAAGAGATACGTTTAACGAAAAAAAAGTCCCGATATTTTTTGTATGTTATAAAACATGTTATAAAAGCAAAAGAAGAGAACGGTTAATAGTATGACAATTCGATTCGTAGTGCTTGCTTAATCAAAATTAGTTGGTTCCTTACGGTTTTTTCTGTTATCCCTAGTTGTTTAGCAATGACAGAGACAGATAATCCCTTTCCCCAATTTAATTCAAATATTTGGTACTGTCGATTGCTAAACCTTTTCTTTACTTGTTCTAATCTATTTTTAAATTCATCGAAAATAATGTCTTTTTCCACTGTATTTTCTGAATAATTAAGGTAAGCATCACTAACTATGTATTCCTCGAAAACAACACTTCGCATCTGGTAGCGAAAAGCGTCAATGACTAGGTTGTGGGCAATGGTATATAGATAGGATTTAAAAGACATTTCGGCTGAAAGCTCCCCTCTAGTCTGCCATATACGTAAAAAAGTGTCTTGCAAAATATCTTCAGCCATAGTTGATGATTTGGTCAGATTCAATACAAAACCGTATAGCAAATCAGCATAAATAGCATATAATTTATCGAAATCTTTATAGGAGCCAGATTTCAGACCTTCGATCAGTTGTTTATGGATATTCTTATTCATTGTGACTGTTATAGTCCCGTAATTTTACATCTAAGCAAAAATTTAAGCTATGAAACTACGGGGATATAGGATTTTAATGGTACAAAAATAATTTAAAACAACCGCTACACATCTAATAAAAATGATACTTATCATTCTAATTTTGCCACAATTGATTATTTTGAATAAGTTTTCTCGTATAGACATGAACTTGCAGCACTTACATTCCTTCAGTTTTTTAGACCTTTCTTGAATTCTGTTTTTCGGTCTTTTGCTCCCTTCATTAAAACAACTTTCTATAGTTATTTTGCAAACGACAACTTACTTCTTCAAACGAACAATAAACTAAAAAATACAGTCAAAGGCTTATCAAGGAATAGAAAGGAGACATCCTGTATGAATGTCTAAAGAGTTTCTATGCCATTAACATCTGTTGCCATACTCATATTTTTTTCTGATCTTCAGTACCTAAACATGCTATTTGATAATTGGCATGTAATACATACACATAATGGTCTCCTACTAGATGGTAATCCATACTCGTTGGACGAATTAAAATTCTAAGAATGTATAAGTAAAAAGTTTTATGAATTATGGATTATCAGTAAATTGCTGGTAACCATACCCTTAATAAGCATCGCTATGCTTGTGCGTAATTTCATAGCAAATGAAGTTTGAATCTTCGGAATCTACGAGGTTTTCGCAGAAAATCGTGTGAATAAACTTGGAAATACCTCTCATTGTAGTGTTGTACCCAAGTTTACTGACTTTGAGAGCATTGTACTCAGCATAACAGCGAGACTTTTTTTGATAGCGAAAACTATCTTTTTCATCGTCTTCACAATAAATACATGGACTGTCTCCCCGTCTTATCAGCCGCCATCAATTCAATATCCGCTGTCAACAGACGACCGGATTTGCCGAGGAAATCCGCAAGAATATCACGGTTTCTATTGATGACACCGAGGATGGTTTCTGTATTGATTTCAAGTCGGTCAAGATCTGTTAGAACGCAAGAGCCCAACATTATGTCATGGGACGCGACAACATAAACGTAGTTCTTGATTGAGATTATTGCACATTGCAGAAATTGAACTAATATGAATATAAAGAGGCCATCTCAAGTTTATTTTGAGACAGCCTCATCTACCTGATTTCCGGTATGGAACACATTAGCTGTATCCTCCCATGAAGTAAACAATTTCACTGCTTTCACAGTTTCGCTTCATCTATACAAAAGCCTCGGCTTATTATTAGAACACCATGTTACCCAAAAGAACAAAGTACAATCTTGGTAGATATTGTACCAGAAGACATTAGCATACTTTTGTTTTTCATGTTTTCTTTGTCTTAGTTGTTTAATTATTATTACTCTACAACAAATTCATATTTACCAGCTTTCAACTCCACTATTTTTTCACCTTTGAACTTATCCGGTAAGATAAGTGTAGCTGTACTGTTAGCGGGTACTGTAACTTCGTAATACACACTTTTCCCCTTCCACTTCCAGCGAGAAACAATTTCACCGTAAGGCGACCGATGACGAGCTTCAAACCGTTTCAATTCCTTTATGAAATGGGGACGGAGCAGAATGTTTTGAAAACCAGGTTGCGCGGGATCAGGGAAAATACCTCCCAGCCCCTTGTAGAACCAGGCACCTATTTCACCGAACATCATATGATTGTCCGAGATGTCACGAGTAGCCTGCAAATCCCAGTTCTCGAGCAGCGTAGTGGCACCGTTCACCATCCACCAACCCCATGAAGGATAAGTGTCCTGTACAGCCACCTTATAAGCTGTTTCAGCATAACCATTTTCGCTGAGTGCATTCAGAATAGCTTTAGCTCCTAATACACCCACATCCAAGTGAAAATCGTCCTCTTCCACCTTATGTGCCAAGTTAGCTGCCACTTTTCCTATCAACTCTTCGGGCACAATCTTCCATTGCAAGGGAACACTCAATTCGGTTTGTGAACCTTCGGCATAGATGCCTGTTTCTCGATTCAGGAACTTATCATTGACAGCTTGCTTTATTTCCTCCGACAAGGCATTATAATATTCGTAATCGGCCTGTTTGCCGAAGAGTTTGGCAGCAGCGGCCAAAATCTTGGTATCTACATAAAAGTAGACTGAGGAAGTCAACTCTTTATTGGATTTTGACTTCACCGGCACCCAGTCTCCGCGCCCCCACGTAGTGAGATGATTGTTAGAGATACGCTCCACATAATCCACATAACGTTTGATGCTCTCGTAACAATCGCTCAAGGGCTTGCTATCACCGTAGAAGAGGTAGATATTCCAAGGGATGATGGCAATAGTACTAGTCCAGTCCAGCCCGTTGTCTGTACCATATCCCCATCCACCAGTTGGAATAATATCGGGCAGCACTCCATTGGGCTGCTGTTCGTCACGATGGTCGGCCAACCATTTTTCGTAAACGGTAATTCCATCAAAGTTATAAAATGCTGCCTCAATGGCAAAATGACCGTCACCAGTCCAACCGTTCTTCTCTCGCTGAGGGCAATCGGTGGGGTAGCCCATCAGATTGGAAAGGTAAGAGTGATTGGCAGCATGGAGCAGCTTGCCTATCAGTGGGCTCGAAGATTCCAAGCTACCTACTGCCGGCACATCACTGTGCATGAAGTAAGCAATCAAGCTGTTTTGGTCAAGCTCAATAGGCTTATCTGCCACTACCTCCACATAACGAAATCCCTTGTAATTAAATCGGGGCATGAACTCATCCTCTTCTCCACTCAGAATGAGAATGTCCGTCTGAAAAGGGTCTTTCTCCTTATCGCCTCGAAAGTAGACATCAATGTTCGAGAGATCGAGGCGACCATTTGGATGTAAGCGTTCGCCATGTTTGATTCTGACCTCCGTTCCCCGTTCACCCGAAACATGAATACAAGTCACACCGGACATATTTTGCCCGAAATCATAGATGTATGTTTTCTCGTCCACTTTGCGGAAAGAGACGGCGGGGAAAATCTTTACATTACGGATGGGATGTACTTGCTGGGCAGTGACATTGGAAGAAGGTACACTCCGATAGGCTACTCCGCGCCACTTGGAATCATCGAATTCCGGAGTGCTCCATCCTTTCTGCTCCAGACGTGCATCGTAGTGCTCGCCAGTATAGATACTATTGAAAGTGATTGCACCCGACGCTGTCCGCCAACTGAGATCGGTGGGAATAGTCTCCACGCTTCCATCGGTGTAGGTAATGCGCAAGTCCAGACAGAAAGTGGGACGGTTGCGCCAAGGGGCACGGTCGAAGTCCCACACTGCTTTGGATTGATGGTTATACCAGCCGTTACCCAAAAGTACGCCAATAGCGTTGTCACCATTCTGTAATTGTGAAGTCACATCATAAGCCACATACAAGTTGCGGCGATCAAAGCGGGTATAGAGAGGGGCAAGGCAGTGGTCTCCTATCTTCTCGCCATTGATGTAAAGCTCATATAGTCCAGCAGCGGCAATATAAGCACGCGCTGACTTTACCTTTTTGCCGGTCTTGAACTCTTTTCGGAAGTAAGGGGCAGGCCCATAATGAATATCCTTGCCATCGCCAATCCAAGCACCTTGCCAATGTTGCATCCCCATCATGCCCGTTTCAAAGTAAGAGACAAGAGAAGCAGTTTCCTTATATTCCATGTCACCGCAGATTACTTTCCAATAATATTTAGTGAAAGGTTGCAGTTTTTTGCCCGCATAGCTCACAAGCTGATTACGGGAACTGTTCTTCCCACTATCCCACATCCTACCGCAACCATTGGCTACATTCAACGAGTCTTCGTCTACCACGATCCGCCAGGAAGTCTGCACAGCATTCTGCCTGCTGTCATCTAGTCGCCAAGAAAGACGAGGAACCGGGTTGTCTATGCCAATAGGATTTTCCAAATAATCACTCTGTAGATCTACTGGACAGGCAGACATCTGCTCGTAGACAACAATGTAAATAAAGAAAACAAATACAACCAAATTATTTCTTTTCATTAATTAGCTGTTTAATGGATTAAATTTATTAGGGTTTGCAAATCAAATCAGTTGTTTACAAGAACAAAAGGGACCAAAAATAAAAAATGTAAGTTTTTCAAGCAAAACAGACAAACAATCCACGTAACTTATATTTACTTTTACCTCAAGATTCCCTTCTGTTAAATTTTTTCTTCTTATAAACTGTTCAACAAGTCCACCTTACCCTCATTCACCAATTTCAGAATCAATTCTCCAAACAACGTGTTCTGCCAAGCAAACCATGCACGGGTAAAGTTAGTAGGGTCATCCTTGTGGAAAGACTCGTGCATGAATCCCGTACCGGCATCCGTATCCATCAGCATTTTGATACAAATCTTTATCTCCTCATCATTCTGGCTGGTGAATGCCCTCATCATGATACTCATAGGCCATACCATATCATAACCAATGTGCGGACCTCCGATACCTTCACCGGCTTTACCTTTAAAAAAGTAAGGGTTGCTGCCACTCCACACAAAGCGGCGTGTATTCTGATAGATAGGGTCGTTTACGTCCACATCACCCAAATAAGGCATAGCAAGAAGGCTGGGTACATTGGCATCGTCCATTAACAGATGATTGCCGAATCCATCTACTTCAAATGCATAGATTGTCCCAAACTCAGGATGATTGTAAGTGGCATATTTCTTCAAGGCTGCCTCCACTTCGGCTGCCAAATCGGTGCATTCTTTGGCCAAGGATGTTTCCTTGTTCACTTCCGTCAGAATTTCAGCAGCCTTTCTCAAAGAAGAGACAGCGAAAAAGTTGGAAGGGACCAGGTACTGAAGCGTAGTGGCATCGTCCGATGGGCGGAAAGCGGAAACAATCAGTCCCACCGGTTTGACCGGAGCACCCAAGCCGTCGTTATTCAGCGTATCCAGAGCACGTTCCGTCTTACGTTGAAAACGGTAAGGGCCTACACCGTCCTTACGCTGCTGTTCCTTGAAAGTCTTCAGGATAGCAGTAATTGCCTTCATCCATTCACCGTCGAAGATACTGCTGTCACCAGTTACTTTCCAATACTGGTAAGCCAGACGAAGCGGGTAACAAAGAGAGTCTATCTCCCATTTGCGCTCGTGCAGTTCGGGCTTCATATCTGTCAAGTCAGTCATCCAGTTGCCACCCGTAGGTCCGTCGTTGAAAGCATTGGCGTACGGATCAATGTTGATGCAAAGGAACTGACGGCGAATGACACCTTCGAGCATCTCTTTCAATTGCGCATCATTGTTGGCTAACTGCACATATGGCCACACCTGCGCACCGGAGTCACGCAGCCACATAGCATGGATGTCACCGGTATAAACAAAAGTATCGGGTTTACCGTCCAGCATGCGAAAGTGTACAGTAGTGTCAAGCGTATTAGGAAAGCAATTCTCAAACATCCACGCCAACTTAGGATTGGTAAGCAGTTTCTTCACGCGAACAATCTCAGCTTCCACCGCTTTTGAGGTGAAAAGGCGTTTCTTCATTTTTGGACGATTGCTCTTGTAAGCAGCAGTCATCTGAGCATAGTTCTCCACACAAGTGTTGTCACCTTTCAGGGTAAAAGTGTCTGCCTTAGCATAGCCTTGCATACAGAGCATGGCAACAGCGCACAAGGTAATGTTTCTCTTTTTCATTTGGTCTGATTCGTTTTAATTATAAAGACTGATTAGCGAACACGGCCAAACGCGCGTACATTTCTACCATGGCGGCTTGTGTCAGCAGCCATTTACGATTGTCGCAGCTCTTGCCGGTGAAATCAGTATTGAAAAGGCCGTTATCTTCACGGGCATGCGTCCAAGCATAGTCCAGACTGCGGGCAAAGGAATCAAGATAAACCTTGTTACCGTCCACCTGATAGAGCTCTATAAAACCACGCAACATAACGGCGGTGAACCACACATCGCCCTTCTTCAGCATACGGAACGGTTCTCCCTGTCCGGGGGGGAATTCCATGAAGAAATAATTGTGGCAAGCGGCAGCAATCGCTTGCGCATCCTTCAGATACTGCCCATTACCGGTAAGCTGATAGAGCAAAGCAGCCGACTGCATCATCTGACCGCTGTTATAGGCAAATTTGGCACGTCCTATCTCACCGTCCAAACGCATGTTGTCGAAGTAAAGGCAGTCTGTTGTGTCCTGCAATGTTGCTTTAGTCCACTCGTACAAACTCTTCCCTTTCTCAAAATAGGAGCTGTCTTGCGTAGCCTTGAAAAGTTTCAGGGCAAAGACGGAACCAGGGGCGTTGGAACAAGTGTTCTTTGATTCCTTCTTCTGTTCGCACCAATAGATACCTCCTCCCAAACAATCGTCCATACCGCTTTCTATAAACTTCCAGATAAGCTTGGCGCTCTGCAGATAGTTCTCTTGGCTAGTCATCAGATAGACGTCTGTGAAGTCAATGCCGAGCCACACGTTGTCATCGTAAAAGCGGTCGGACAACGGAGCGTCCTTGATGTAAGAAGCATACGCTTCGGGCATACGACGAGTATCGAAATATTCAGCAAGTCCCGGAAGCACTTTCTCATCAAGCAACTTCTGATAGTTCCCGAAATCTTTCTTGTTATCTTTAGTGGCCTCCATCAGCGCATTCACTGCGGAGAAGGTACCGGAATAAGGCCACAAATAAGAGTAGAGATTGGGACGGTTCTTCTGTTCCTCGGAAGCCAGATAAGTGGCGGTATAGCCCTCCACGTCCGAAGGGTAATTCTCACGCAACAGACAAGTGCCCGGTGCGGAATAGTGAGCATATAAGGAATCAAGTGTTTGTGTAGATCTGACCAGCATTGCGTTGTCCGCTACAGCCGATTCTTTCTGTGTCTTGCATCCGGTTACTGCCAAGGCGCATGCCAATAGGCAGAGAAGTGTTTTTGGGTAATTCTTCATCTTTTTAACGGTATTAAATGTTTCACTTTGCTTTCGAGAATTTTTTCTTTTTTATATAAATCCTATTGTTGTTCACAAAAACGCGTATGGTCAAAATTGAATACACTAGGAACACTAAAAACGCATTGTTTTTTGTCATTATTGAAATTAGTTTTGTTAAAGAATTCTCTAAGTATGGTTTTATTAAGTAACGATATGCTTAAGGCCTAAGAATTTCATAAACATTTCCTCAAGTTCCATACCATATTGAATAATTACTATAGGGCGATAAACAATGAACACAAAGTAAATTTGTCTTCTCATAATATTCCTTGTGTTGAAACCATATAACCTTAATATTCATCGTTATTTGGAAGTCTTAAAAACTCAATTTGCTGTTTTTATAAAATTCCACAATTTGTTGTGTAAATCCGTAGTATTAAAAACATATACTTACGTTTTCGCTATTCATCCCAAAACAAACTTTTTGTATATAAGAAGAATAATTTTTAGAACTTTTATAAATAGTGAGTTCGCCAATAGCATCTGAGAGTGTATTCCTAAGTAAACGGCGTTTCTAATTTATAGCTTTATAATACAAATCTACAATTTCGAATCCGTTCTTTCTAAAATCATCTGTAACTAACTATATTTCAAACTTTTCAAAGAGCTATTGTGTTTTTTAGTGGGTACTAATATACTTCAAGGGCTATTTATTAATAGCTTGACGAATAATAAAAGCGTTATTCCTCTTTCACATCTTTTGTGATTCCAGTTTAATGAAAATGATTACAAGCATTTTCAGAAAGCATTCTGTTCGCCATTGGGTCTTAGAATTATGAACAAAATGTCGATTTTGATAATATAACCTAATAATTTTACTTTTCAGACTGTAAACCAACAAGCATGACATTAAAAGCAAGCATTAATTTTACAGTAATCAATACACAAATCTATTTTGCTCAGCCAAAGCCAATGAGTTATGCAAAATTACGTTGGAATTACAATTTCTAACTTATAAAAAATGACTTTTATCATTACTGTTTTGACATAAATTGAAAACTCGAGGTTTTTCTTTCCGAGCTTTTCCGTTGGTGAGAGTACAAAGCTCTCTGACAAAGTGCCAGATTAGTAAGTTTATGGTATTGTTTATACCGCGAACTATTACTATGATTGAACATTATCTTAAACTTATACCTACGTGCCAAGACAATGGTAGCAGGCAAAAGAAATAACCTTTTGAAAACAGATGTTTATGTTTGTTGTCGTGTAAACTCTGAAACTCTTTCTTCACTTTGGCTTTGTCAGACTTCGAAGAAAAATAAGAGAAACCGGGTATTAAACCCAATTTCTCTTGTTGTCTTATCGATTCTACGTCACTATCCTAATTTCATGGAAGGAATATGACATGTCCTGATTCTCCGGCAATCTCATATATCCCTTCAGGGCATTGTGTATAGCCTTCATCTTAGAAGGCACCCTTTTCCTCACTATTCCGGAGACATATCGGGCAGCTTCTTCGATAGTCATGAAAAACTCCGGTTGGTTGTCAAAGGAGGCCAAGCAGTAAGGTTCCGGAAAATACATGCCGGTCGTATCATTGGTAGAACAGACACAGTTTGCGGGCTCACATTCACGGTAATACACCTTGACAGACGGGAATGCCCGTTCAATGTTTTCTCTGAGTCCGGACTGCTCGCACCATGCCGTATAATGGTTGATTGTGAGCACGTTGCCGTCCAGCCCGTAACCGGTTATCTCCCCACGGCAGTTGAACGTCGTCCAGTCCCCGCCAAGCCTGTCAACCAGATTCCCCAGCCACCATTTTCCAAAATCGTTCTCTATGATTGAAGTCTTACGGTCGTCCATATACTTCAACACCTTATGCAGCGACCTTACTTCCTTCGGGTCACCGACACACTTGTATTCCACATCAGCCCAATTCGGCATGGCGTACCTCCTTTCTCTTTTGACCATATAGAACTCCGGTATCTTTGCTGACATCATTTGTCAGCTCTGTAAAATTTGGGTGCAGTGGAATAATCTTCCCGGCACCTCTCTGATTTTTAGTATTCTCTTTCATTTTCAAATTATTAATTAAGTTATTGTTCCCAAGAAAGCACACCTTCAGGAAGTGGTGAAATTCTTCATGTCCAGCACAGTATCCAGTAGGGTGTGTCTCTCCTATTATAAGAATATGAAGCTTTGCAACCTCCCTTTTTATTGTCCGGATTGTTATCTGTTTATATCCGATATGGTATTCAAGGTACAATTCCATTATTTCAGCAATACTATCTGAACATAGTATATTCTATTATGAAAAATGTTGCATGGCAGTGGTTGGACAGTTGACCGGAGGCAGATTGTATGATAGGATTCACTATTGTTTATATCTTAATAATACCCACTCAGGCGGCGTGAGCCTACAACTGACGAAAGAAGAAAATATATTATATTCCAAAATCAACTTTTTTTGCTAGAATTGAGATTTTTACTTAAAAGAAATAGATTGCATAAGGAAAAAAATTGATTGATGCGTTCCGTTAACCCCCAAAGCATGAGAAGGAGATATAAAAATATTGCAGGCTTGACTTGTTATATCCAATTAAACGGTAAACAGACAAAACGACCTCCTCATCTTCTCCACTGTAAAAGGGGACGAAGTACCCTAAAACCTTTATCTCTCCAATTGATATTTACTCCTACCCTCAATAGTTTCTGTCTAAAAGTAATGTTCCATGCCTTCTTGTCCTCAGCCGGTAGAATGCAATGATATTCTGCTGTCCTATCCAATATTTGCAGCAGGTTAAAGTTTGTGGTTTCTACGGCTGGTCATAAAAAAGGCTATGAAAATATGAACTATAGTACACTTCCTGATTATGGACTTTTAACCGGACTCTCTATTGTAACTGTTCATCGTGGAGCGGAACGGATACATAGTGAATTGTTGAATATTTTATTAGCCTTTCCATGCCGTATGTATCCGATGGATTATGAAAGAACCGGCTTCTCTATGTCATATATGGTGTGTATGCGTTTTACACACTCTAAGGATAGACAGTTTTTATTACGTAAATCATTGACGTATAATCTAATAATCGTATTGTACTGAATTCTGAGCCAATCGATACTTTGAACGTTTTACACCCCTGAAAGCTATATCTCCCCCCTTGGAGTTGGCATTTACACACCCAAAACAGAATATCCCTGGTCTTATCTGTAAACATTGGCAGCTTCTTCGTGTAAGAGTAAACTGAAAGCCAATTGTATAATAACTATACTATAACTACTCACTCAGGCGGCGTGAGCCTACATCTGACGAAAGAGAAAAATATCAACTTTTTTTCTTAAAATTGGGTTTATCACTTAAAAAGAATATGTTTTAAAGGAAAAAAAATGATTGCGTTCCGTTTACTCTCCATTGGCTAGATTGAATACCCGGAAATGTTGCATGGAAAAAAACAATAATAGACTAATGAACCAGCATGACACAATTCATTTACTTCAGAACTTAATAAAATAATTCATATCCGATTATAACCAACATCACCCAGCCGGAAACAGGTTTAATAGTTCACTTCCAATATACCTCATTTGCTTAAGGTGGCAATTACAAAACAACGAATTATAATCACGATCTCCATTCGACTTTCTGTTTATGATTCGGTACTTATTTGATTCTTCCTACCCTCAAGAAGCAAGAAGCGGGAAAAGCAGGGCGGGAAACTATAAAACCTGTTTTTTGACAAGGTAAAATTGAAAAGGTTATACAAGCATCATTTCCGCCCACATTCTTCCGCTTCTCTATTTTCTTGAGGCAGGGAAAGGCAAGAAGAACCAACCCTTGACAACTATTACCAACCGAAAACAACAATAAATCGCCAATAAAAAATGATTGGATGATACCTTACCCTATACCATTCCACCAACAACATCATAGATACCAACCAATGACCGGAATGATAAAAGTTCTCCGGTCATTTTTGCCTTATATTCCAAACCCAATGTATATCATGTTTTCCCGGTATAGAAAATGATATGATACGGCCGGGATATTAATGTGGTGACTGATAACTGAACTCTACCGTAACTCTTTCACATTGTCTTCTCTCCATTCTTTTATTGTGACAGGCTTGATCAGGGGTAAGTCAGAGACAGAAGTAGATACGAAGTATGAGTATAATACATAACCGTAGGATGGAATAATTTATCTACATAAATGCTTATTCTTTAAGCTTTTGTACATCATTTGCACACTTTTTTATTCCACCTTGTCTTTCAGTTATGTCATACATTCCACTACGTTCCATACTTCCGTCTCCGACCAACCCGAAGAAAGAAAAAAAGAGAACCAAGTATTACCCGGTTTCTCTTTCTGATTTGACTATAACAGATTGAGTTCTGTCTCTTCTCCATTCTGATAGCAATAGATGTCTAAATTTTCAGTAGTCATCCACTGGCAACTATTAAGTCTGAATCCGTATCTCTCCTCGATGGTTGAGAGAAAATCCTCAAAATCCTCATAGTTCTCCGATTCTCTCAGTTCTTCGTCCGTCAGCTTTATGATATTCAGACAGCCGACAAAAAAGTCTAGAATCAATACATACTTGGGTTCCATAATTTCAATCTTCTTTTAAGTTATACCTTTTAATCAGTCTATATACAGTTGATTTGGAGAAGCAGCATCCTTGGGAAGTAACGAATCCCTCCCTGTTCAGAATATCAGCCATCTCCTTCAGGGTATGGTTCTCCTTGATTAATGTACGGAGCATTGCGACAGCCCTCGTATTATTAGGGTTATTGTCCGCTTTCCGCTTACAAGTCCTGATACTGTTTTGGATAGCCTGTTCATGTCTCTTCATCAAGTGTTCCGGATTGCCAAGTCTGAATCCTCTTGCTTTCTTGGCCTGTAATGCTGATTTGGTTCTTGCCGCTATCAGTTCCGCCTCATATTGAGATATTGCGGACAGGATATGCAGCATCATCTTGTTTGCTTGTGGGAAATCGCAAAATACTATATCCACATCACTTTCTAACAGGTTGGACAGAAATGAAACCGACCTTGCCAGTCTATCCAGTTTTGCCACAATCAACGTTGCTCCATCTTTTCTACATAGGGCCAACGCTTCCTTAAGTTTGGGTCTGTCCTTTTTCCGGCCCGATTCAATTTCGATATATTCAGCAACCGGAGTTTTTCCACAGAGGTATTTCTGTATTATCTCCCTCTGTGCGTCAAGTCCCAGTCCTGAGTATCCTTGTTTTTGTGTGCTTACCCGAAGATAAGCCACATATTGGTTTTCATTCTTCATCGTCTTTTTTTTAATAGTTTTAACAGTGGTTCCACAGGCTGGATGTTCGTCTAATCTATGGAACCATTCACGTTGGCTCATAAAAAAGGCTTTCCATGAGATTTCGAGTTCCTATAAAATCTACTCCCTCACAGAAAGCCCGTTGTCACATTTCCCGATTTTTCAGAGAACCGCTAATACCTTATAATATTATATGTATCAGAAATTCTCTTTTCATAATCATCGGTTTTCTCCACAAGTTCATCCACCACAGAAACAAGCATGTCAAAATAGATGTCCTCTCTCTTTTCCCTGATTTCTCCATCTTCACCAATCAGACAGACTTCAAACAGGTCAGCACCCTCATTCAATACAATCTGAACTTTTCCGGTATGCTTGAATCCGTTGACCCTGAATTCAAGACCACATGTTATTACTTTCACTGTCTCAATCTCAACTCCCCAGGACATAAGGACGGGGAGATTGGATTTCAGGATGGACCAGATATACTTGGCCAGTTCCAAATCGTAGTTCTTATCTCTTTCCATAATCCAAAGTTTTTAAGTTCCTATCTTCTTCATCCTCAACCCAGAACATCCGATAATCTTCATATATCTTTCTGTAATCCTCCAATCCGAAGGGTGGAAAATTGGTGGAATACATGTCATAAAGGTCTTCGGGAGTTAAAGTCGGGTCATGGTTCAGCATATCATAAACCTCATCCTCAAACTCATAGGGACTGAAATATGAATCACTTTGTGTATGGGGATAAGTGTCGGTACAGTCCTCTATGATATGTTCTATAAACCTCAGGCATTTCAGCAGGTCTTTCTTTACCGTTATCTCTTCATCGGTGTGGGCATTGTAGTAACCACATGAAACGTTGATGCAGGAGACCCCAAGCCCTTTCTCTTTCAAGGTCAGAATATCGGTCATCAAGCCGTTCTCCTCCATGTAACCCCATTTCTCAGGTTCTATCGCTTCAATGAACCCTTCGGAACACAACTCGGAATAACCTATGTTTGTAATAAGGTCTGAATTGCCTTTACGGTCAGGCTGGATAACAAACCTTACATCATCGAAGAAAGACATCACCGCCTCAGAACTTCCCTTGCAGCCTGTTTCTTCCTCTCTAAAAAAAACTACTTTCATAGAATCATATTTCTTCAGGCATTCAAGACAGATGAACACTCCATTTTTATCATCGGCTCCCAAATTCTCAAACCTCCTGTTCTTTGGCGAATAACCGAATATGATTTCCCTGGTCTCCACCGCCTTGAAATCCTTTGAGTGGTTGCAGTGTGAAACCTGGTCGATATGGCTCACTAAGCAAGGGTAAACTTCCGCTTTTCCCTTTACCACATACAGGTTCCCGAACTTATCCTTTGACACGGATATGTCTCCGGAAAGCTGTCTTATATAGGAACAGAGGAACTTTACCATCTTCTGTTCCTTTCCACTGGGACTGTAGATACTATACAGCCGCTTCAATAATTGTATATTCATGATTTATCTCTTTTTTAAGTTTATAGCCGTATGGAAGGTTGATACTTGGATTTACTTTATCGAACACCTCATTGTCAAACTCCCATGCTTCCTCATTTCTCAATAACCGGCATAATGTATCCGTACCGATGCTTTTACTCTCATAGATACCTTCCGGTTCATTCCAGATATTGATCCAGGTAATGTCGGTGTAATCCTCATACCATTCATCATCGTATTCGGAGTAATGCCAGTTCTTCCGCTTGAACTCATTCTCGACCTTCTCCATACATTCCTTGCAGCAATAGTATTCCTCCGTCACTTCCGAGCACATGGCATCATCCAACAGGATATATGTTCCACATTCATCACAGCAGACACAATCGTTTTCATGGTGGTATTCCTGTGTTGATTCTATCCATACAAAATCATCCAGGTTTTCAACGTCTACCCGGATCTCCCTTCCGTTCCGATAGCAGAGTCTTGTATCATCACAATAGTATTGGTGGTAATCATCCCATTCCCCGTCATCTTCATCATCGTCCCCGTAAAGATTCTGGTCTGTCGTATCCAGGTTGTATGAGGTCCCGGAGTTTTCGTAGTTATAGGCCTTGCTCTGATCATAACTATACCATTTGAAAGAATCCTGATAGGAAAGCGTGTCTTCCAGTTCCAGGTCACAGTCAATCTCAAACTTTTTATCGGATAATGAATTACCGTCAATATCCACAAATGCGTTCGCCTCATGACAGGATGCACCTACAATCTTATAACCGTCTATATGCTTCCCCTGAATGAGTTTGTCAATCAGTAAACGTTTCAGTACATCATCACCGCCTGAGGAATACTGTCTTTCAAGCAGCCTCCATTTCTTGCCTTCCTGGTCCGTAACGTCAGTAAACAGAATGGATCTGGCTACAATCAAACCTGTTTTATCAGTTATGTAAGCAGCCTTGGCTTTTACAGAATCACGATAGAATGAAGTACGCTCCCTATCCACCATGCATGAACCGAAATCACCCTTGCAACAGTCACTGTCATAGATGCTCCCGAAATCATCGTTGACATGAAGTTCCATCTCAGGTGATTTCCCATGTGTATAAGTACACCATTGCTGGGTGAAAACATCTCCTGCAATCCAATTTACTACACTGGGTGAGAGTAGCTTTCCGATCTCTGTTTCAAGAATAAGCTCCCTCATGAACTTTCCGGCCCTCATCTTGAAGATCCGGTTACGCCCGACATTTATATAGCGGATTGAATTCTTGTCCAGATCCTCACATATACCTTTGGTTTCGTCAGTCTGATATCGGGAGGAATAATAAACCTTTCCTATTAATTCTACTTTATAAGGCAGTTTTTCATCATCCTCTCCTGATTTGATGATGGCTTCAACCACTTTTTTCTCCAGGTCAGCCATATTATATATGTGTAACAAGGTATAATCATCATGCTCCCTGCAATACCTGAGCAATGCAGGATTCTTCAGATGGCCCAGCAGTATCCTGTTCTTTCTTACCACCGTACCGTCATCCCTTTTTTCAAGCCCGAAACAGGCCTTGAATCTTTCGTAACCATAAAAATTATAGTATAACATAATCTTCTGAATTTTAAATTATTAGTAAATAAAAAGGAGAGATACTTCCTTTTTATCGGAAATATCCCTCCCCGGAATATTATCTCGGTATCTCTCAACCTTTTCAGATAAATGGTATCGTCTTGTCTTCCAAAGCTCCGGATTCCATTATCTTTTTACATATCTCATGCGAAGCCTTGTTCCTTAAGTCATATCCATAATCCTCGCTTCCCATGACTCTTATTACTTCAACCATACTTCTGAATAAAGTCTGTTGCAGGGTCCTGTGGAATGTAGTGACTGCAATAGCGAATCTTTTACCATTCCACCCATAATCGTTCAAGGCATGTTCAAGCTCTTTTGCAGCCTTGAATTCTCTGCTGTTTTCCAATTCATGTCTTTCCATTTCTTTGTTTATTGATTTTTAAAGGATTCAACAAAAAAGGGAGAAAGACCATGTTTGTTATATTCTGATCTTTCTCCCTTGTGAGTTAATTTATTTTCAGGTCTAACTCAAAAACCAGCTATAGTTCTCAGTATCTTCACCGTTTAAAGCTTTTTGGATACCAACCGCAAAATCAGTGCAGTTCTGATTTCTCTCCAGGAACTTATCAATATAGGATTGTTTGGCAGCGTCATTGAGTAGCTGCATCAGATCCCAACAAGTAATATTATCCCTGCCACGTAACCCGAAATTAGGGTTTTCTATATAACCTTTCGTAGCCGCATTGACATTGGAATCACCTAAAATCACCTTGGGCAATTCTTTAAGTTGTGAAGCGGGTAAAGCTTGATATAATCTGAGCCTACCAATTATCTGACAGAACTGTTCCTGTGAAATCCTCGTCCTTCCCAGGTTTTCAAGTAACCTGAGATTCTGTTCGGGATTAAAGTCTTGAAATAGTCTGAGTGCTGAACTATATATATCTGCATCACTCATTACTTCCAGTCGTCCGGTCAAACCATCATTAGTCAACATCAGATTTGAGCAAACTTTCACTCTAAACCCTATGAATATCTTGAATTTCTCAGGTGATTTTCGGGCGTATAGGTTTTCCTCGTTCAGACTTCTTACACCTCCGATACATAAATGTACTTCTTCTCCGTTCATCATTCTGCTCATAGACCTGATATGAAAACAGAAAGCCATACGTTGATAATAGATAGTCTCGTCCTCAGGTTTAAGTTCCTCTTTCTTTTTGGTTAATGCTCCCGGAACCCTGCCCAGGATTCTATGTGATACCCTGATTTCTGTGTTTCCAAAGCTTTCACCCGTAAAATAGCTCCTTGCAGCCTCCTCGATCCGGTGTATGAATGTCTGGTGGCTGATTGTAAGCTGATTGTCTCCAAAACTGGGTACAATGCAGTTTCTCTCAAGTTCTTCAAGTGTAATACCCGAAGTGTTACTTTCAATAAAATTGGGATGTTCTTCCTGCTCTTCTTCAGATACGATTACAGCATCTTCAATATTCTCGGTATTAATCACATCCATCATTCTTGTCATCATTCCGATTGTTCTTGGAATGACAGTAAGTTCATTAGTCATTGTTTCCATACTCTTTGTTATTTTTTAGTTGTTAATAAAATCCGATAAACGAAAAAAAGCCAAGAGGTTTATTTCTTTGCTTTTATAAATAAACTTCTTAGCTTCTTAATTCCCTTGAGTATTGATGTAGTAACTTCAAGGATTGTTATTATTACGTCCTGACCTTTATCATAATCCACTGTTCAAGACGTTATGTTAGTTTTCAGCCGCCACAGTATCTGTAGCGACTTTACTCGTGGCGGATTTTTTCTTTCCCAATCTGCCACCATACTTCTCGGCAAGCTCGATCAATACGGAGCCTGCCACGATGATCTCCGCTACATTTGCGGCGATCTTCAATGCTTTTACCAAATTTCCCATTTCTCTAATTTTCAATTGTTTGTTATTACGTTTCTATTCTCTTATATATTATTCTCACATATAAGGCTTTGAAGGATTCAAGAAAGGGGAAGAAAAAAAAGAAAAGCCGTCATCAAACCTCCTCGATCTGACTTGACTTTCCGATAGACTGCATACTTTGGGTAATCAAGACTAAAGCTGTGAAAACTACTCGTACCGTTGCTATCCCTCGAATTAAAGTTCTAACCATCATCTGAAATTAGATTTAACCCGGAAAATTACTTTTTATAACGCTTGAAGCTACGCACCTTATCTTAATGGTGCTGAATAATGCTCCAAGCTATTTTCTCATATATAAGGGTTTGGAAGGTTTCAGGAGGGAGGAATGAACGGCCATACTTTTGATATATAAATGAAAGGTCCGCAAACAAAAATCCGGGTGCCCTGTTGTATCCGGATAAAGGAGTATCGTATGGAGAGAACCGAACTGATTGAGGCTATAAGAAAAGTCTGTGAGATACAAAACGATATCAGAATAGACATGAGGGTAAGAGGTGAGGGCTGGTTTTTCGATGCCGCATACATATTTCTTGGAGAGAACGGAATATATGTGACCGACACCTTATATATAATAAGCATAGACGAACTGGACACAGGGTCATTGAACAGAATACATCAAAAAATTGTTCTGAAATAGATTTCCCTCATGAATGATAAAACAAATTGATTCATTACAAAGCGGCGGTTCGTTGAGAATAGCCACTTTTCACTATAATCCATATTATTTTGGAGGTCTTGAGTTTTTTGCCTATCTTTGTAGTAACCCATATATCAGACCATTATGAACAGCAATAATAAAAACCAGATAATCCGTTTTGACTGGGCGATGAAACGTCTGCTCAGGAACAAGGCAAACTTCAGTGTCCTTGAAGGCCTGCTCACCACGTTACTGGGTGAGAAGATCATTATCCAAAGACTTCTTGAAAGCGAGAGCAATCAGGAGGATGAGTATGACAAGTATAACCGTGTGGATATGCTTGCCGAGAACTCCAGGGGTGAGCCGGTATTGATAGAGGTGCAGAACAATAATGAATATGCCTACTTCCAGCGTATGTTGTTCGGTACTTCCAAGCTGGTCACTGAATATATCAACAGAGGGGAAAGCTATGACAAGGTCCGTAAAGTATACAGCGTCAATATAGTCTACTTCTCCCTAGGGCATGGCAGGGACTTAGTTTATCATGGAAAGACGGAATTCAGGGGTATCCACACTAATGATCTTCTTGAACTCACCCCGTTCCAGAAACAGACATTCAAGGTGGATACGGTCAGCCAGTTATATCCCGAATACTATATCCTGAAGGTGAACGGTTTCAATCAGGTAGCAAAAAGTCCCCTGGAAGAATGGATCTACTATCTTAACACTGGAGAAATACCTTCCACTGCCACAGCTCCCGGTCTTGAGGAGGCTCGTGAGAGATTAAAGTTGGATAGTATGACTAAAGATGAACTTGCCGCTTACTACCGCCACTTGGATAATATTGTAATCCTTCGTGACAATATCAATACTGAACGGGAAGAAGGAAGAGCAGAAGGGATTGAAGAAGGAATAAATAAAGGAGAAAGAAAAAAAGCAATAGAAGTTGCCCGTTATTTAAAATCATCTGGAACCTCAATAAAGTTAATTATGGGAGCAACCGGATTGACCAAAGAAGAAATTGAAGAACTATAAAACAAGTTTCTCTATATAACACTGTTTAGGAGGAGCATACATTTCGTATAGTTCCTCTTTTTTTTGCATGATTGGTTGTTTATATAAAGTTCAAAAATACCAATCTACCACCTAATAGTTAATTAATGTTGTAGCAATGGTAGGTGGCGGCACCAATCCCCAACCGGGAGAAATCAGTCTGGCCCACAACGGTTTGCTCTTTCTAGACGAGTTGCCGGAATTTAATAGAAGTGTACTTGAAGTACTTCGCCAACCCCTAGAGGACAGGTATATATCCATCTCACGAGCTAAATACAGTCTAGATTATCCGGCCAGTTTCATGCTGGTAGCCAGCATGAATCCCTGTCCATGCGGATATTATAATCATCCCACACGAGCTTGCGTCTGTA
>ERZ780212.534-NODE-534-length-38171-cov-2.759182_pt1 | contig 38171 bp, 30 predicted proteins | sample MGYA00511364_ERZ780212 | MGnify/ENA primary metagenome ERZ780212 (study PRJEB29588, sample SAMEA2147991) | human gut metagenome | biome: human gut; feature: human-associated habitat; material: faeces | place: Denmark | collected 2008/2010 ... | reverse complement strand
TTTTCGCCTATCGAATTTCTTAATAATAGTGTCCAATATGATTGACAAACCTACATTTTATGAAATTCGCACTGTTACTTATATCATGATAGTATTTTATCTATGAAATAATTTCTCTCAAAACCTGTTTCAAAAGCCTGTTTTAAAGGGGCTTTGTCTTGACAAAATCTCCTTTTAGTGATATTATTAAAAAGATAAATATTGCGACGTAAGGAATTTTTTTTGCGTCAGCTAAAAGGAGTATGTAAAATGATAGATATTAAGCTTATCCGTACAAATCCTGAGCTTGTTAAGGAAAACATCAAAAAGAAGTTTCAGGACGAAAAGCTCGTTCTTGTTGACGAGGTAGCTCAGTTTGACGAGGAATACAGAGCAGCTAAGACAAAAGCTGACGAGCTGAGAAATAAAAGAAAGGTAATGAGCAAGCAGATAGGCGGTCTTATGGCTAAGGGTCAGAAGGACGAAGCTGAGAAAGTAAAGGCTGAGGTATCCGCTATCGGTGCTGAGCTTGACGCTATGGCTGAAAAGGAAAAAGAGCTTGAGGGCAAGATCCGTGAGAGAATGCTCGTTATCCCTAACATAATCGACCCAAGCGTTCCTATAGGCAAGGACGACAGCGAGAACGTAGAGATTGAAAAGTTCGGCGAGCCTGTTGTTCCTGATTATGAGATCCCATATCACGTTGACATTATGGAAAGCTTTAACGGCATTGATCTTGACAGTGCAAGAAGAACATCAGGAAACGGCTTCTATTATCTTATGGGTGACATTGCAAGACTTCATTCTGCAATTCTTTCTTATGCCAGAGATTTCATGATAGACAGAGGTTTCACATATTTCATTCCTCCTTACATGATACGTTCAGACGTTGTTACAGGCGTTATGAGCTTTTCTGAAATGGAAGGCATGATGTACAAGATAGAGGGAGAAGATCTTTATCTCATCGGTACTTCTGAGCATTCAATGATAGGCAGATTTATCGACACTATCATTCCAGAGGGTGAGCTTCCAAAGACTCTCACAAGCTATTCACCATGCTTCAGAAAAGAAGTTGGCGCACACGGCATCGAGGAGAGAGGCGTTTACAGAATACACCAGTTTGAAAAGCAGGAAATGATAGTTGTCTGCAAACCTGAAGATAGCATGGCATGGTATGACAAGCTGTGGCAGAATTCTGTTGATTTCTTCCGTTCACTCGATATTCCTGTAAGAACACTTGAGTGCTGCTCAGGCGACCTTGCAGACCTTAAGGTAAAGAGCTGTGACGTTGAGGCATGGAGCCCAAGACAGAAGAAGTATTTTGAAGTTGGTTCATGCTCAAATCTTGGCGACGCACAGGCAAGACGTCTTGGCATAAGAATAAAGGCAGAGGACGGCACAAAGTATTTCGCTCACACTCTTAACAACACAGTTGTTGCACCTCCAAGAATGCTTATCGCATTCCTCGAGAACAATCTCAATGCTGACGGAACAGTTAATATTCCTGAGCCGCTGAGAATGTACATGGGCGGCAAGGACAAGATAACAAAGTAATTTTGATATGCAAAAAGGTGAACGGTCATGTGCCGCTCACCTTTTTTTGTATGCTTATTATATCTTCGTTCCAATCTCTAAGGATATTTGAATCAAATAATCTTTGTATTTGTCTCATATAATTTGAAATTGAATATACACTATTTTTTATATCTATTTTTATAAGTTCACCTACTTCTTGTGAAATTTCTTGGCTTGTTTTACTTATTATTGCATTATTATTTTTAAGTTCTAACATTTTTTTCTTTTCAATATTTAAAATATATCCATTATTCATATAGGTTATTAAATTTTCTAAATTATCAAATATCTTTACAAACCCCATGGTTGGTGAATTATAAAATGTCACCTTTTGATCAAGTGGATTTATCATAATATGATTGCAAAAATCTAAATCTACAATACAACCATGTACATCTCCACAATAATCTAAGGATTTTACTTCACTCGCCATTTGATTTATATATTTCCAATAAGGTGCAAATAGTTCTATATATTTATTTACCATTTTATCGAAAATTTTATCAAAATGTTCGATATCACTACAATTACTAATCGTTTTTATTTTTCCACCAATACAAATTTTAGTGTTTATATGGCTTATGAGGAAAAATACATACTTACCTTTGTGTTTTATCATATAAAACTTTTCCCCATAGTTTTTTATTTGATTTTCTATGAGTCTTGTTCCTTGAATACGCTCTTTTGAATAATTATAAAATTTTGCATAATCTTCAGTGGTTATAACATGATACCCGTCTTTATAGTCAAAAAATGGATTGCTAGCTACACCTAAATTTACTGATTTCATTTTAAAACAATTATTATAGTATCCTATTTGATTATCTGCATAAATATTCTTTTGCAATAAATTTTGATTTTGATGAGTGTGTCCTGTAAAATAAGAACAATGCAAATCAGTCACATAGTTTAGCGACCAATCTCTTACTGGATAATGACTTACTACTATTAATTTTTTCTTTTGATTTATAGCATTATCTAATCTATTTTTATACTCCTTAAAAAACAAATCTGATTCTTTTATTTCTTCTTTTCTCGAAAATAATCTGGGTCCACACAAACTATCTGCATTATATCTTTCATTATACTTAGCAAAACCTATACCACCAAAAATAATATAATCATCATTTTCATAAGAATTATTATGCAAAAGCTTAATTTCAAGTGAATCATAAAGAGATTTATAATAATTATACGCTTGACTTAAAGTATCAAAGTTTGAGATTTCATGATTTCCTAACGTTACAAATATAGGAAGTTTTGTTTTAATAAAAGTGAATTTTTCTCTTTTTTCAACATATGGAATAATATAATCATTTATAAACCTTATTTTATCATCACATTTCGTAATTTTTTCTATAATATTTATAACATATTCAGGCAATTTCATTTTTTTGATACTTTTATCAAGATCAGAAATGTCTAATGACAGAAGTTTTTCACATAGATTTATCTTTTTATATAATTTTCCAATTTTATTTAATCTATCTATTTGCTGATCTCGAATTTTTTCATATGCTTTTACTTCTTCATCAGGTAATATCTTAGATTGATTTACTTTATATCTTTTATAAAGTACATAATTCCACCTAAGGATAAACTGATTAAAAAATAATGACACAAATTCTGCATTATCAGCGATATCTCCATTAAATAAAACAACTAAATTATTCATTGATAAATCTGATTTAAAATCATCACTAAATAAATCTTTAACTATTTTATTTATTTGCTTTTGAATGGATATCTCATAGTTAAAATGATGTTCTAAATGCATATCAGATATATAATATACCTTTAGTTCTTTTTCATCACTAAATGGTTTGTCTTCTTTAAATAAAGATAATCCATTCTCGACTTCGCTAATGTCAAAAATTTGTGTCATATTATTCATTCTTTATTCTTCCGTGTTCTCAGAATCCTCATTCTCAACGCTTTCGGTATTATCTTCAATGACCTCAGCATTTTCCTCAGCCTGAGCCTCTGCTATCTCCTCGGCAGTAGCCTTTTCTACCTCTGCCGTTTCAACATCATCGTCATGCTCAGTTCTTGTGAATGAAACCACTCTGCCGTCCTCGCCGACTCTCATAAGTCTTACGCCACGGGAGTATCTGCTCATCATGCTGATATCGCAGGCTCTTATTCTGATAACAATGCCGTCTGTGGATATCATGATGATATCATCTTCATCATCAACGACCTTTATTCCGCATACTCCGCCACTCTTATAGTTCATAAGACCGTAGCCGCCTCTGTTCTGTACCTTATAAGACTCCAGCGGAACACGTCTGCCAAGACCATTTTCAGCAACAGTGAGAACGCTTGCACCCTCTCTTACTCTTGCCATTGATACAACATAGTCGCTGCCCCTGAGTTTAATAGCCTTTACGCCGTGAGCAACTCTTGACATCTCTCTTATATCTGTCTCTCTTATCCTGATAGCATAACCATTATGCGTTGCAACGATGACCTCATTGTCGCCAAAGGTCATTCTTACTCCTGCTATCTCATCGCCCTCATCAAGACCGATTGCAATAAGACCATTCTTTCTTACATTTCTGTAGGAAGTCAGCGGAGTTCTCTTTATCTTGCCGTTCTTTGTTACCATGACGATATACTTGCCCTCGTCAAAGTCGGCAGTTTTTATCATTGCGGCTATCTTCTCACCCTCGCCCAGTTCAAGAAGATTTACTATATTTGTACCTCTTGAAGCCTTTGAACCCTCAGGCAGCTCATAGCATTTGAGCTTATACATTATGCCCTTATTGGAGATAAAGAGTATATTGTCATGTGAAGAACAGGTCTGAAGCTCGTCGATATAATCGTCCTCACGCTGTTTCATACCCGTTACGCCACGTCCGCCACGCTTCTGAGCCTTATACTCTGAAACAGGCATTCTCTTTATATATCCTGCATTTGTATAGGTAACAACGCTTTCCTCAACAGGGATAAGGTCTTCGATATCAACTTCACCGCTGACATTTTCTATCTGAGTTCTTCTCTCGTCGCCGAACTTGTCCTGAATAGCCTCGACCTCTTCAATGATTATATCAAGTATTCTCTGATGATTTGCAAGAATATCTTCAAGGTCAGCTATCTTGACTTCAATCTCAGCCAACTCGTCGATTATCTTCTGTCTTTCCATACCGGTCAGACGTCCGAGGGTCATATTTGCAATATGGTCAGCCTGAATATCTGTAAGACCAAAACGCTGATTAAGTCTTTGCTTAGCCTCAGGGATATTCTTTGAAGTTTTCATTATCTCGATAACTTCATCGATATTGTCAAGTGCGATAACAAGACCCTTTAAGATATGCTCTCTTTCCTTAGCCTTGTTAAGGTCAAACTTAGTTCTTCTTGTGATAACATCGACCTGAAAGTCTATATACTGTTCAAGCATTTCCTTGAGAGTCAGCACCTTAGGAATACCGTTCACAAGTGCGAGCATTATAACGCCCACAGTATCCTGAAGCTGTGTATAGCTGAACAGCTTGTTGAGCACCACCTGCGGATTAGCGTCCTTTTTAAGCTCGATAACGATCCTCATTCCGTCCTTGCCGGATTCATCGTTTATATAATGTATTCCGTCAATACGCTTTTCCTTAACAAGGTCAGCGATAGACTCAACAAGTCTTGCCTTGTTTACCATGTAAGGTATCTCAGTGACGATAATGCAGTTTCTGCCCTTTATCTCCTCGATAGAGGTCTTTGAACGCAGTGTTATCTTTCCTCGACCTGTGCCGTAAGCCGCTCTGATACCGGACCTGCCCATGATGATACCGCCTGTAGGGAAGTCAGGACCCTTTATGCTCTGCATAAGCTCATCAAGTGTGCAATCAGGGTTTTTCATGACAGTTTTCATGCCCTCTATAACTTCATGGAGGTTATGAGGAGGGATATTCGTTGCCATGCCCACAGCGATACCTACTGAGCCGTTACAGAGAAGATTTGGAAATCTTGACGGCAGCACAACAGGCTCTTTCAGTCTGTCATCATAGTTTGACTGAAAATCAACAGTTGTTTTGTTTATATCTGTCAGCATATTTACTGACATCTTAGCCATTTTAGCCTCAGTATAACGGTAGGCAGCCGGAGGGTCGCCGTCAACAGAACCAAAGTTTCCGTGACCGTCAACAAGAGGATATCTCATTGAGAACTTCTGAGCAAGTCTTACAAGTGCGTCATAAACTGATGCGTCACCGTGAGGGTGATATTTACCAAGCACAGATCCGACCGTATCTGCACATTTTCTGTAAGCTTGATCAGGTGTAAGACCATTTTCATACATGGTATATAAAATTCTTCTGTGAACAGGTTTAAGTCCGTCCCTTACATCAGGTAAGGCTCTGGATACAATTACCGCCATTGAATATTGAATGAAAGATTCTTTCATTATCGCTTCAACATCAGTGTCAATAACGTTATAATCGCTCACTTTATCCACTCCTTTTTAACCTTTCGGTTTACTTTGAAAAGAACATATCCTGTTCTTATTTATTATCTATCATTTCATAATCGCTATCAAGCAGCTCTGAAAAAGTTTTTCTCAGTGTTTCCTGCTGCTGCTCGTTCATAACTCTTTTTGCAAGCACATAAATAGTTTCTTTTTTGAGTATTATAATAAACATCTCGTCATTTTCCAAAACGTTCAGTGAGATATCCTCAAAACCAACTATCCTCGGTGGAACAGGGGTAAAGTCCTCCTCCTGCTTTTCCTCCTCTGTCGGCAGCGTTTCTATTTTGAAGCTGTCATCATAGAGGGTGAAAACATACTTGTCGTCCTCAAGAGGTTTAAGTGCCTGCATAAGATATTTTCTTATTCTTCTGGTGTTATACCATGTGAGAACGATTATTGCAAGGCATATGAACGCCAGCACCCAGTTAAGATATCCCGAAGGGTTTCTCACTATGGACACTATAAAAAGCACCGCAACAACGCCGAAAGCCGCTGTTATCTTCCAGTTATGCGCATAAACGAATTTCTTCTGAAAGGCTAAAAAAGCTCTTTCCTCTTCCTCGTTTTTCACATCATACTCAAAGCTCAAAACAGGCTCTTTTTCTATCTTTGCTTCTTCCACCTCATCAGCATTATCCACAGCTTTCTCAGCCGTTTCAACAGTTTCCTCTGTCTTTACCTCTTCAAGCTCTGTTTCCTGATTTTTATTTTCGTTGTTATCCAAAGCAGTATCCTTTCTTTAAACGTCAAGATCCTTTACATACTCTGCATTTTTCTCTATAAATTCTTTTCTCGGTGCGACCTTATCGCCCATAAGAATAGTGAATATCTCGTCCGCCTTAACAGCGTCCTCCATTGTCACCTTTATCATAGTTCTTCTTTCAGGATCCATGGTTGTTTCCCAAAGCTGTTCAGGGTCCATCTCACCAAGACCTTTATATCTCTGAACGTTTACTTTCAGATTGTTTTCACCCGAAAGCTCAGAAATATACTGATCTCTCTCTGCGTCTGAGAAAGCATATCTGACCTGCTTGCCCCTTGCAACCTTGAAAAGCGGTGGCTGAGCAAGATAGATATGACCATCCTCGATAAGAGGACGCATAAATCTAAAGAAGAATGTGAGCAGAAGCGTTCTGATATGAGAACCGTCCACATCGGCATCGGCCATGATGATAACTTTGCCATAACGGAGCTTTGAAATGTCAAAGTCCTCGCCAATCGAAGTTCCTAATGCTGTAACAACAGGCATAAGCTTTTCATTGCCGTATACCTTATCTATCCTGGCTTTTTCTACGTTGAGCATTTTTCCCCACAAAGGAAGTATAGCCTGATATTTTCTATCTCTGCCTTCCTTTGCAGAGCCGCCCGCAGAATCTCCCTCGACGATATAGATCTCGGTGAGTGAAGCATCTCTCTCTGAGCAATCTGCAAGCTTGCCAGGCAATGAAGATGATTCAAGAGCAGATTTTCTTCTTGTAAGCTCTCTTGCTTTCTTTGCGGCTTCTCTTGCCTTTTGTGCCTGAACGGACTTATCAAATATAGCCTTTGCCACAGTAGGATTTTCCTCGAAGTAGTTCATAAGCTTTTCGGTAACTATCTTGTCAACGAAAGGTCTTACCTCAGGATTGCCAAGTCTGCCCTTTGTCTGTCCCTCAAACTCACAGTTTGTGAGCTTAACGGATACTATAGCCGTCAGACCTTCTCTTACATCATCGCCAAGAAGCTTATCGTCGTCTTTAAGATAGCCGAACTTCTTACCGTAGTTATTTATTACCTTTGTAAGAGCATTTTTGAAGCCTGTTTCATGAGTACCGCCGTCAGGAGTATGGATATTATTAGCAAATGAAAGTATAAGGTCATTATAAGTATCGTTATACTGCAAAGCTATCTCGGCAAAAGTATCACCCTCCATGCCGTTGACATAGATAACTTCCTCAGAAAGCGGAGTAACGCCTCTTGTTTTGTGGATATGCTCCACAAACTGTCTTATACCGCCCTCATAATGGAGAGTTTCGCCCACAGGCTCTGATTCATTTCTCTTATCTGTAAAGATTATCTTTATACCAGCATTAAGAAATGCCTGTTCTCTAAGTCTTTTAAGCAGTGTTTCATAGTCAAACACTGTTGTTTCCTGAAAGATCTCAGGGTCAGGCTTAAAGAGAACGGAAGTTCCTGTTTTATCAGTATCGCCGATTATTTTCAGCGGCTCTGAATAATTACCTCTGTCAAACCTCTGAAAATGAATATGTTTTCCGTCATAAACTGTAAGCTCAAGATATTCCGAGAGGGCGTTTACTACAGACGCACCAACGCCGTGGAGTCCGCCTGCTACCTTATATCCGCCGCCGCCAAACTTTCCTCCGGCGTGAAGCACGGTATACACCACCTCCAGAGCGGGCCGTCCCGTCTGGGTGTATACCTGTAGGGACACCACGTCCGTTATCGGTAACCCTGATAATGTCCCCGGGAAGTATCTCTACTTCTATCTCAGTGCAATATCCTGCCAATGCCTCATCGATAGCGTTGTCAACTATCTCGTAGACAAGGTGGTGAAGTCCCTTTGGACCTGTTGATCCGATATACATACCAGGTCTTTTTCTTACCGCTTCAAGACCCTCCAGCACCTGTATCTGATTTTCATTATAATCATTTTGCTTATCCACCATGGATATTTCCTCGGTGTTCTGGATCTCGATCTCGTTGTTATTTTCCAAAAAATAACCCCCTCATCACTTGGTTTTTTATCTTATAATCTTATATCTTTGATTCATCATTCAGGCATTCTTTTGCTTCTTTTCAAAAGTGTGGCACAGCTCATCTGACTTATATACACAGTTTCCGTAAAGTCTTTATCAAGGCACACCACAAAGCTTTTAGGCATTTCATATGTGCAGTTCACAACACGTCTGTTTTTTGCCGCAAAATTAAGAAATTCCTTTGTATTGGCAGAAACAGAGGTGTTCTCTATATCGAAGATCCCTATGATATCTTTAGTATTGACTAAATAGTTATTTCCTAAATGCAGAAACATCACTTATTCTCCTGAACTATCATTCCGTTTTCTATATTGAATATCTTTCCATGGCTTTTCTCGTCAAAGGGGATATTCCTGTCACAGCAGGTTATAAAGACCTGCATATCGTGTATTTTCGAGATAACGAACTTCTGCCTTGATAGGTCAAGCTCGCTCAAAACATCATCGAGAAGTATACACGGGCTGTCATCTATCTCCTCGGCAAGTATATAAGCCTGCGAAAGCTTCAAAATAAGAGCAAGAGAGCGGTGCTGTCCCTGAGAAGCGAATTGTCTAACTGCCAGTCCGTTTATTTTTCCAGCAAGATCGTCTCTGTGAACGCCTTTCTGTGTAAATCCTGCTCTTATATCGTCATCAAGATTATTTTGCAGACAGCTTAGATACTCTTCAGCCATTTCTCCTGCATAATCTTTTCTGCCCTCCAGATTTGAATACACAGTGGAATAATATCCAAGCTCCAACCTTTCTCTGCCCTCTGATATATCCTCATAAAGCTTTTTTGCGAACATATCAAGCTTTTTGGTATAATTATATCTCAAAAGCGAGATATAAGCCCCAAGCTGAGCAAGCTGGATATCCCACACTTCAAGCTCTTCTCTTTTTGATCTGCCGTAACAGATATTTTTTAACAATATATTTCTCTGCTCTATAAGATCATCATATTTTGAGATAACAGAGCTGTAGGAATTTTTTATCTGTGACACTGAAAGGTCAAGAAACTGCCGTCTGTTTTCAGGAGAGCCTTTTGAAAGCTCCAGATCCTCAGGAGTAAAGATAACACAATCAAGGCTTCCGAAAAGCTTTGAGGGAGTTTTCAGTTTTACGCCGTTCAAGGTGACGTTTTTTTCTCTCACATTAGGTCTTGCCATTGCAAAATGTATATCCTGACTGCGAAAGCTGTTTTTAAATGAAATGTCGATATTCATGACCTGTCCGTTTATATCTATCATTTCTCTGTCTTTTGTGTTGCGAAAAGACCTCACTCCGCTGCAAAGCCATATAGCTTCTATAAGATTTGTTTTGCCCTGAGCATTCTTTCCGCAGAAAATATTCATTTTTTCATGAGGATATATCTCGACTTTTTTAAGATTTTTAAATCCGTCTGCGGAAATTTTGGTTATCACCATTTTATTTTACCACTATCTCTGTAGCTATCTCGTCTATCTGCACCTTATCCCCGGGGCGGATCTTCTTTCCCCTCATTGTGCAGACCTCACCGTTTACTTTGATTCTCTCCTCGAGGATTATCTCCTTGCCAATGCCGCCAGTTTCCACAACGCCTGCATATTTAAGCAGAGAATCGAGCTTTATAAACTCTGATTTTATATTTACATCTATCTGTTGATATTTCATATTCTTATTCCTTTGCTAGTCTTACAGGGAGAACGAGGTAAGTATAAGCATCGCCCTCACACGGAACTATCTTCATAGGCAGCAGACTTCCGCTCATCTGCAATTTGACCTTATCTTCCTTTATGACCTTCAGAGGGTCAAGAAGATATTTGCACTTGAAGCCTATCTCGATAACAGGACCTGCTATATCAGCCTTTATCTCGTCTGTTATCTTTCCAACGCTTGTTGAGCAGTTTATTTTTATAGAATTATTTTCAAAATAGCATCTTGCAGGTGACGGTGTTCTGTCACTTATAAGTATCAAACTTCTTTCAAGAGCGGCAATAAGCTCTTTCCTGTCAACAATGACCTCAGTTGTGCAAGTAGTTGGTATAGCTGACTTATAAGGGTGGAACTCGCCCTCGATAAGTCTTGAATAAACAAGATAGCCGTTTAATTCAAACACAACATGATTTTTTGAGAGATAAACGGAGGCTGTTTCTTCGTCATTATCTCCCAGAAGTGCTGCTATCTCAGAGAGAGTTTTTGCAGGAACGACGAATTTAAGACTTCCGTCATACTTTATAGGCTCATATCTCACAGCAAGTCTATATCCGTCAAGGGCAACAAGAGTAAGAGTACCGTTTTCGATCTCAAAAAGCTCGCCCTTAAGAACAGGCTTAAGGTCTGTAACAGCCACGGCAAACTTTGTCTGATTTATCATATCCTTAAGAACAGGCTGAGAGATAGTTATCTTGTTTTCTTCCTCTTTCTTAGGAAGTGCAGGATATTCCTCTGCTGATGTTGCAGGGATATTGAATGTGGTAACTCCTCCTGAGATCGTTACCTGAAAATTTTCAGAAACCTCTATCAGGATCTCTTCAGAAGGCATTTTCCTTATCATTTCAGCAAAAAGTCTTGCATTAAGTATAAATTCTCCCGAATCGTCGCTCTTTACTGGTATAACAGTTTTTATACCTATCTCAAGGTCATAGCCGGTAAGCTCCAGCATTGAGTTTTCAAGCTTGAATTTTATTCCCTCAAGAGATTTAAGTGCAGCACGTTCTGACACTGCTTTTGAAACATTTGTTACTGCTCCGCAAAGTGAAGCATTATTACACAGAATTTTCATAGCAATTTCCTTTCTAAAAAATTACATTTATCTGACTTTTGTTTTTTCAACATATGAATTTCTCAAATTTATATTTTTTGCTCTGATAATATATAAATAAATCAATATTAAATTAGTATTAGTAGTAGAGTGTGTTGAAATGGTTGAAAAGTCATTCAAAGCCTTTTGCAGACTTGTTTTGCTTTTCAAGTTTATTTTAACATCACTTCAACTGTGTTTTCAAAAACTTTTTTTGTGTTTGAAAAGTTGAAAAAATGTTTGTTGAATGTTTATTATTATCGCAAAAAATGTTGAAACCTGAAAATCGGTGTTTTATTTTATAACACCATTGTTTAAACTTCATTGTGCAAAGTTTTGAAAAACATTCCGCAAAGCTTTATATATCCAAGTCCGGATATTCAACAAAATTGTTGAAAACTATGTTGAAAATGTTGAAATAGTCCGTTTAATTGTCCTTGAGGTTTTTGATTATGTCGTCAACGGTATCTTTTAGCTGTTTGTTCTCTTTAAGATTTTTAACAACGTCCTGATAGTGTATGGTCATAGTTGAATGATTTTTGTTAAGCTCATTTCCTATCTGTATAAAGGTCATGCCCTTTACGTCCTTGAAGAGATAGATCGCTATTTTTCTTGCAAGGGATACGTTTGCACGTCTGTTTGTTGACTTTATGTCGTCAGCAGTAACGTCAAATGCCGCCGCTACCTCCTGAAGTATCCTGTCAACCGTTATCTCAGCAGGGTGATTTTCAATGATTATTTCCTTGATTATCCTCTGAGCCATAGATATGGACGGGCTTTCATTCGTATAAATGGTAAGAGCCTTTATTTTGTTTACAGTTCCCTCAAGCTGACGTATGTTCGTCTTTATCTTTTCTGCTATTATCCTTACGACATTGTCAGAAAGCTGTAAGTCCAGCATATCAGCCTTTTTCTTTACGATAGCCATTCTTGTTTCAAAATCAGGCGGTGTAACGTCTACCTGAACGCCCAGTGAAAATCTGGTAAGTATCCTGTTTTGAAGCTTCGATATCTTTGACGGTGCAATATCCGATGTGAGAACTATCTGCTTGCCCGCATTGTAAAGATCGTTGAAGGTATGGAAAAATTCCTCCTGCATACGCTCCTTGCCTGCAATGGTCTGTATATCGTCTACCATAAGATAGTCGGCATTTCTGTATTTATCATGAAATTTATTAGTTTCCTTTGACTCGATAGCTTTAACGAGCTGGTTTATAAAGGATTCACCTGTGGTGTAAATAATTTTCAGCTCAGGGTGATTTTTCTTTACCTCATGCTCGATAGCTTTCATAAGGTGAGTTTTTCCAAGTCCAGAATCACCGTATATGATGAGAGGGTTGAATATAGTATTTGTGTTAGACGGCGTTTTCTGATCTTCATCATACTTATGTGCGACAGCCGTGCTGAAAGCATAGGCAAGATCATTCGATTTACCTTTGATAAAGTTATCAAAGGTAAGATTGTTGTTTTCTTCATCAGAAAAGTCAGCCACCTTGACTTCTATATCCTTTTCCTCAGTTTCATTAACTTCTTCTTTGTCTTTAACAAGTATTTTTATATCTACCTCAAAGCCCAAAGTGTTGAGAAAAGCTTCTTTTAAAAGATTCTCATAGGCGTTCATAGTGATATCTCTTGAAAAATCAGAATCAGTGAGAAGATAAGCCACATTGTTTTCAAGCTTCATCGGTTCAAGTATCTTTATCCATTTGTTATATCCCGGCTCGCTGATACTTTTGCAGTTTCGGCAATATTTCAGGACCTCCTGAAATACGTCATTAAAGGAATCCATTGTTTCTCCATAACCTCCTAGAAAATAGCTCTGCCTGTGCGGTGTTTCCGCTGTCCGCCGTGACCCCTGTCAAACAGACGGCAGGTCAGAGTTTTAAAAAAATATAAACAGGCATAATTAATCAATTCTATACTATTATAGCACACTTGACTTAAAATTTCAAGTCCTATATATTATATATAAGGAAAGAAATAAGAATAAAAAGTATGTTTTTCAAAGATAAGAAAAAACACTTAATACAGATAAAATTTATATTTGGCACACAATATATTGTATGCTCATTAAAAAGGAGGACGTAAGCGGCAGGTTTTTCGGACAGTAAGCCCCTCAAAGCAAAGAAAAATAATATCAAAAAAAATATAAAAATATTATGAACAGGCTTGACAAATGGTGTGTGAATGAGCTATAATATTAAATTACAAGGGCTTTTTTCATAGCGATATTGTAATTTGCTGTGACCCTACAAGTTTAAACATCTCCGAGGACGTTTTTTTGTATAAAATGACGGAGTGTTGAAAGCGGAAGGAGGAGAATTCGATGAAAAGAACATATCAGCCTAAAAAGCTTCAGAGAAAGAAAGTTCACGGCTTCATGAAGAGAATGTCTACTGCTAACGGCAGAAAGGTACTCGCAAGAAGAAGAGCAAAGGGCAGAGCTAGACTCAGCTACTAAGAGATACAGGCAGTTTCTGATGATAAGTCTGACAGGCATTATTCAGGCGGTTAGTTACGCCTGAACTGATGTCCCTAGGCAGTTGTATTTAAGCGTCGTTGGACGCTGCCTCAGATGACCTATATACCATTCATTGATTTGCATGGTATTGGGTCTTTATCTTTTTTTGGCAAAATTGCCGTGATAAGGCGAAAAGAGTAAAAACAGTACACAATGGGGAAATGAAGATGCTGTTCACAACGGTTTTAAAGGATAACAAGGCATTTTTAAGGTGCTATAAAAAGGGAAGATTTTGTGCAGACAGTTTTGTAGCAGCATATTTTTATCCCAACGGCAGCCCGTATAACAGGCTTGGCATAACGGCGGGCAAAAAGCAGGGCTGTGCAGTAACGAGAAACAGGATAAAGAGAATAGTAAGAGCCGCCTACAGACTTAACGAGGCGGAATTTCCGCTGGGCTATGATATAGTTTTTGTGGGAAGAAACGATATAGGGGAAAAGAAAACTCAGGATATTGAAAGATTTATAAAAAAAAGACTCATAAAAGAGATGAATAAGCCTGTTCCAAAGAATAACAGGTCAGGCAGGGCAAAGAGAAAGTAAAATGAGTAAACTGGCTCAGCTGCTGATAAGGTTTTATCAGCGATTTATAAGTCCTCTTTTCGGACCAAGGTGCAAGTATTATCCAAGTTGTTCGGCATATGCGCTGGAGGCTTACAGAAAACACGGCTTTTTTAAAGGCACGCTGCTCACTGTATGGAGATTGCTTAGATGCAACCCGTGGAGTCTGGGAGGGGTTGACTATGTTCCTGACAAGCTTACCACTGAGTATTTTAAAATCAGAAAAAAATAAGCCTGAGAGCTTAATCAGATATATAGGTTATCAATATGACAAATAATTGATCTGGAGGATATTAAATGGGTATTATTGCGACCCCTTTGGGCTGGATAATGAAGGGCTGCTATTTTGTATGCAAGAACTACGGAATAGCACTGCTGCTTTTCACTATCCTTACAAGACTTATAGTATTTCCGCTTAACGTCAAGCAGCAGAAGAGCATGGCAAGAATGACCATGCTTCAGCCTGAGCTTGAAAAGATAAAGAAGAAATACGCTAAAAACCAGCAGAAGATGCAGGAAGAGCAGATGAACCTTTACGCCAAGGCGGGCGTAAACCCTATGGCAAGCTGTTTGCCAATGGTCATCACAATGGTCATTCTGTTTGCTCTTATCCCTGTTATTTACGGACCTCTTACCTACGTTTCAAACGCGGATAAAGAGGAACTTACAGACTCAAACAACATGATATCGAATCTTTATGTTGTCAGTGCTGAGGTAAAAAGCAAGGATACTACTATAGAAAAGCTTATTGAAAAGTTTGAGAAAGACGGTGCTACTGAGGACGAAGCTTATGATAAGCTTGAAAAGCTTTTTACAGACAAGGACAAGTATCCAAAGTCTGCAAAGGCACTTTCTAATGACAACAAGATATCGAACGTTATGGATGCTATTAAGGCTCATAATGATATAGATACTTTTATTCTTAACGAGAATTACTTCTCCACAAACCTCATTCAGTCAAGACCTGAGCTTATGACTTTCGTTTTCACTGAAAAAGAGGGCGGACAGTATGCAGATGTGCTTCCAACAAGCGTAAAGGCTGCGGCTGAAGATTTCAACTACAGCATTTTCGGACTTTTCCTTGGAAAGATACCAACAATGAAGGATCTTTCATGCATTATCCCTATTGTATCAGCACTTTTGCAGCTTATAGTGACATTCGTTTCACAGCATTTTGCAAAGAAGAACAATCCTGACGCCGCTAATATGGGTGGAATGGGAATGAAGATAATGCTTTATGGTATGCCTATCTTCTCACTGTGGATCGGTTTCAGCTATCCGGCAGGTCTTGGTCTTTACTGGTGCTATTCTTCACTGTTTGCACTGGGACAGACTATCGTACTCAATAAGATCTACACACCTGAACACGTTGCAGAGCTTGTTCAGAAGGATATAGCAAAGCAGAAAAAGAAGGGCAAGCCTACTCTTATGGAGAAAATGGCTGAGGCTCAGATGATACAGGCTGGTAAGGATCCTGCTGAGATCAGAAAGTCACTTTCTGACGATGAGGATTACGATGAGCCTAAGAAGAAAACAAAGACGGAACTTAAAGACGAGCAGAGAAGACGTCTTAACGAAGCCAGAAAGAGAATGGCTGAGAAATATGGCGACGAATATGACGATTCACAGGATTGACCTGTTGTTGACTAAACTTTTTTAGCGAGAGGAGCAGAAAAAAATGAAACAGATCTTTACAGCCGCAACTGTAGACGAAGCAAAGAACAAGGCGGCAGTTGAATTTGGAACAGAAGTAGAAAAGATCACTTTCACAGTTCTTGAAGAGCCTAAAAAGGGCTTTTTCGGAAAGATCAAGGGTGAGGCAAAGGTAGAAGCTGAATATGAGCCTGAAACAAAGGTAGAAACTGTAACTGAAAAAACAGAGGCTGTTGAAGAAAAGGCAGAAGTTCAGGAAGGAGTCAAGGCAGAGGCAGAGTGGAGCGACACTTTGCAGAAAAAGGCTGACTGTGCAAAGGAATATATACTCAATGTTATAAAGGCAATGGGCATAGAAGACACAGAGATCGAGGTAACAAAGCTTGAAAACGGCGCACTTTTTGAGATAAAGAGCGAAGAGTTCGAGAAGCTTATCGGCAAGAAGGGCGATATCCTCGATTCACTTCAGTATCTTGCATCACTTGTATGCAACAGGATAGACAGAGAATATTTCAGAATATCCACAGATTGCAATGGTTTCAGGGCAAGAAGAAAGACCCAGCTTGAAGAGCTTGCAAGAAAGATAGCAAACAACGTAAAGAGAAGCGGTCGTTCATCAGCTCTCGAGCCAATGAACCCATATGAGAGAAGGATCATTCACGCTGCTGTATCAGAGATCGAGGGTGTAACATCTCAGTCAAAGGGTGAAGAGCCATGGAGAAAGGTAATAATCAGCTCTACAACACCTAGAAAGTATGACAACAGAGGCGGCTACAAGAAGAACGGCGGCAGAAGAAGAAACAATAACAATCGCCGCTCAAAGGGTTTTGACATCACAACAAGCTTTGAAAAGGACTACAAGAAGCCAAAGCCAGAGGACACAATGAAGGATTCAGGTCTTTACTCAAAGATAGAGTTCTAAATTAAAAATGACAATAAGAAAACACGCTGAACAAAAATTCAGCGTGTTTTTTTGTGCATATATTCGTATTATAATTTTTTCTTTTTCATTTGACCCTTGTTGCGTGGATATTTTTCAGGCGTTTCAGATACTTTTCTTATAAGGATAAGCGTTCTGCCGTCGCCTGTTGGAAGTTCATAGTCAAAGACCTCTTCGACCTTTCCTCCCAGTATCTTAATAGCATTTTTAGCCTCTTTCAGCTCGTCATTTCCTCCTGAGCCTTTCAATGCAACGAAATATCCGCCGACTTTTACAAAAGGCAGGCAATACTCGCATAGGTCGCTGAGGTTTGCCACTGCTCTTGCTGTGGCAATGTCAAATTGTTCACGGCACTCTATGCTTCTGCCAAGCTCCTCTGCTCTGCCGTGTATGCAGGTCGCACCAAGGTCAAGACTGTCTGAAAGCTGTGCAAGAAAATTTATCCTCTTATTAAGGCTATCCAAAAGTGTAAGCTTTATATCGTCACGGACGATTTTCAGTGGACAGGACGGAAATCCTGCTCCTGTGCCGACATCTATTACCGTTGCATTTTCTTTTACCTCGAAAAGTGTGAAAGGATAAACGCTGTCAAAAAAATGCTTTATTGAAATTCCCTCAGGGTCAGTGATAGCAGTAAGATTTATTTTCTCGTTCCATTCACAAAGCAGATCTGCATAAGCTTCAAAGCGTGAATAATCGCTGTCAGATATTGTTATATCATAATTATCAAAAAGCTTTATAAAATCGTCCTTAGAAATAAGCTTTGACATACTATTCCTCCCTATGGTCATTCTTTGATGAGAGCCATACCAAAAGCACACCTACGTCCGCAGGGTTTACTCCGCTGATTCGGCTTGCCTGACCAACTGATACAGGCTTTATTTTATTGAGCTTTTCAATTGCTTCAAGTCTAAGACTTTTTATATCATTATAGTCAATATCCGCAGGCAAAGCCTTTTTCTCCAGCTTTCGCATAGCCTCCACCTGTTCAAGCTGTATCTTTATATAGCCGTCATATTTTATCTGCAATTCTACCTGCTCTTTTACTTCTGCTGAAAGCTCAGGTCGTTCCTTATCGAAAGGAGCAAGACCATCATATGACACCTGTGGTCTGCGGATAAGCTGAGCAAGCTTTATGCCGTTGTTAAGAGGGTCAGTGCCTACAGATTCAAGATAGGCATTTATCTCAGGATTTGGCGCAATATTTATTTTTGAAACACGCTTTATCTCAGCGGCTATCTGTGCATTTTTGTCAAGCAAATGCTGATATCTTTCGTCCGAAATAAGCCCAATCTCATGTCCTATAGGCGTAAGCCTTATATCAGCATTATCTTGTCTTAGCAAAAGTCTGTATTCGCTTCTTGATGTGAGCATTCTGTAAGGGTCTGAACAGCCCTTTGTTACAAGGTCATCAATAAGAGTGCCTATGTATGAGGACGCTCTGTCAAGAATAAGCTGTTTTCTGCCGAGAATTTTCAGTGCGGCATTTATTCCTGCGATAAGACCTTGTGCGGCGGCTTCTTCATATCCCGAAGTGCCGTTGAACTGACCTGCGCCGTAAAGACCGTCAAAAGCCTTGAACTCCAGCGTAGCAGAAAGCTCTGTAGGGTCGCAGCAATCATATTCTATGGCATAGGCATTTCTCATTATCTCAACGTGCTCAAGTCCTTTTATAGTGTGCAAAAATTGAAGCTGAACAAACTCAGGCAGTGATGACGACATACCTTGCAGATAATATTCGTCAGTGTCAAGACCCATTGGCTCAATAAAAAGCTGATGCCTTGGCTTGTCCGAAAATCTCATTATCTTGTCCTCGATAGACGGACAGTATCTTGGACCAATAGCGTGTATCCTACCCGAATATATAGGTGAAAGATGTATGTTATCTCTTATTACCTTGTGTGTTTCTTCATTTGTATAAGCTACATAGCATTTTACTTTATTTTCAAGCTTTTCATGATTATCAAAAGAAAATGGTGTTATATCATCGTCACCGCACTGAACTTCAAGCTTGTCAAAATCTATGGAACGCTTGTGTACACGGGCAGGAGTGCCTGTTTTGAAACGTCTTATTGTCATTCCTGCCTTTTTAAGACATTCTGTCAGACTAAGTGCAGGCAAAGTTGCGTCAGGACCGCTTGAATATGATACTGCACCTACATGGACAGTGCCGCCAAGGTAAGTTCCCGTTGAGATGACAACAGCCTTGCAGTCATACTCAGTGCCAAGCTTTGTACGCACACCACGGACAGTTTTGCCGTCCTCCTCAAATAAAATATCAGTTATCTCAGCCTGCTTCAGATAAAGTCCGTCAGTATCTTCGATAGTCTTTTTCATAAGCTTATGATATTCAACACGGTCTATCTGCGCCCTCAGACTATGAACGGCAGGACCTTTTCCACGGTTGAGTATCCTGCTTTGCAGAAAAGTTTTATCCGCCGCCTTGCCCATTTCTCCGCCCAAAGCGTCTATCTCACGAACAAGATGTCCCTTTGCAGTTCCGCCTATAGAGGGGTTGCATGGCATATTGGCAACACCGTCAAGTGTTATGGTAAAAAGTGCCGTCTTTAATCCAAGGCGTGCCGCCGCCAAAGCCGCTTCACAGCCTGCGTGACCTGCACCTACCACAATAATATCAAAATATTCCTTTTGCATAATAAAACCACCTGTCTGAAAATAAGACCATATAAATTACTTTCCTACGCAGAATTTTGAAAATACCTCGTCTACCACCGCTTCTGTAGCTTTTTCTCCTGTCAGCTCCAAAAGTGCATTTGCGCCATTGTCTATCATCACAGTAACAGCGTCCAAAGTCTCTCCCATATCAAGGCTTTCAAGAGCCATGGCAAGATATTTTCTTGCACGTTCTGCACAGGCTATTTGACGCTCGTTTGCAAAAATCGTGCTGTCAGCGTCATATCCGCCAATGCCCAAAAGCTTCTCTGTGGCTTTTTGAAGCTCTTCTCTGCCCTCGTCAAGCTTCGCAGAAATCTCTATCACATAGTCTGAATATTTTTCAAGCTGAGACCTTTCAACAACATTTTCAAGGTCAGACTTGTTGAGAACTATGATAACTTTCTTTCCAAGCTTTTTCACATATTCAAGAAGCTCCAAGTCCTCCTCGTCAAGCTCTTTTGAAATGTCGAAAACTTCTATCACAAGCATAGCGTTTTTAAGCTTTTTCTTTGCAATATCAACGCCTATTTTTTCAACTTCATCATCAGTTTCATGTATACCTGCAGTGTCGGAAAGCTTCAAAATAAGCTCGCCAAGCTTTGCACTTTCTTCGATAACATCTCGTGTAGTGCCTGCCACATTTGTGACTATGGAGCGGTCATATCCCAACAGCATATTCATGAGTGTCGATTTTCCAACGTTCGGCTTGCCTGCGATAACAGTGTCAACACCGTTTTTCAGTATCATACCGCTGTCATGATCTGCTATTATTTTATCAAGCCCTGCCAAAGCGTTTTTAAGGCTCTCTCTAAGATTATCCTCAGATATCTCAGGCAAGTCCTCCTCTGGATAATCCACCCATGCCGCAAGTTCACCTAGTATTGTGACAAACTTTCTTGACATATCAGAGATCAGCCTGAAAAGCCTGCCCTCTTTTGTAAGATTTGCAGAATTAAGTGCATATTCTCCCTGAGCGGAGATAGTTTCCATTACGCCCTCAGCCTGAGTAAGTGAAAGTTTTCCGTTGAGAAAAGCCCTCTTTGTGAACTCGCCCCTCTGAGCAAGCTCTGCACCCTGTTCAATGCAAAGTCTGAGAACTTTTTTTGTAACATATATTCCGCCATGGCATGATATCTCGCAGATGTTTTCACCGGTGTATGACTTAGGCGCACGGAAAACCGTCAGAACGCCGTCATCAACTTCTCTGCCGTTTTTGTCAACTATTTTTCCGTATGCACACGAATAGCCTGCCATGTTTTCAACACTTTTGCATGACAAAGGTTTAAAAACCTTTGCACCTATGCTTATGGCGTTTTCTCCGCTTATTCTTATGACTGATATACCGCCCTCAGCGAGTGGTGTCGAAACTGCACATATATCTTTCATTTTTACCTCTTTTTACTCTGACAGAGCCTTTCCCTGCCATGAATTTCTTCTTCCCATTTCCTTGTCTATTTCGTTCATAACGCAGAATTTTTTCAAACTCCACAAAGGTGCAACAAGGTCGTCCTTTGCACCGTCCCCTGTCACACGCTGTATTACTATCTCAGCAGGCAGAAGCTCCAACTGGTCGCAGACGATATTAACATACTCGTCCATATCCAAAGCCCGAAATTCTCCACGCTCATACATCTGCGCAAGCGCAGTGCCTTTTAAAACGTGCAGAAGATGTATCTTAATGCTTTGTATATCAAGCTGACCGAGAGTTTTAGCCGTTTCAAGCATCATATTCCTATCCTCACCGGGAAGCCCGTCGATGATATGCACGCACACATTCACATCTCGTTTTCTCAGCATTTCATAGCCTTTGAGAAAATCCGCAAAAGTATGACAGCGGTTCATTTTCAAAGCCGTTTCATCATGGATAGTCTGTAAGCCAAGCTCCACTGTAAGAAAAGTCTTTTCCGCAAGCTCACCGAGCAGGTCGGCTTTTTCTTCGTTGATGCAATCTGCCCTTGTTGCGATAGAAAGCCCTGCCGTATTTTCAAATGACAGGGCTGTATAAAACATTTTTCTCAGCGTTTCAACGTCAGCATAGGTGTTTGAGCCTGCCTGAAAATACGGTATGCACAGACCCTTGCTCCACTTTTTGCTCATTTTCTCCCTTATCTCTCTGTACTGAGTAAGGATATCCTCATGAGGGTCGCCTGCAAAATCTCCGCTCATTTTTGCCGAGCAGAACACACAGCCCCCCACACCTTTTGTGCCGTCTCTGTTCGGACAGCCAAGGTCAATATTAAGCGGTATCTTGAAAACCTTAGTGCCGAACTTGTGCCTTAGATAATAATTATAGGTATGATATCTTTTATTGTCATCAGAATAGGGAAAAGGGTTATCAAATCTGCTATTCATCTGACGGTCCCTCAGTTTGCTCAGTGGTAGGTTCTGTAGTTTCTGTCGGCTGAGTTGTGGTCTCAGGTGCCTTTGTTGTGGTCGTGGTAGTAGTAGGACCAGGCTGTACTATAGGCTCAGTTTCGGTGACAGTATAGTAAGGCTTGTCATTATTTGTGGTAGTGGAAGCCGTTGAAGTCGTTGTGGTGCTTTTAGTTTCCTCTGGTCTGTCAATAGCAGTGGTAGTTGTTGTTTTTTTCTTGTCCTCTTTTTTCTTTGTGGTAGTTACTTCACCGTCCTGCGGTTTTGCAGTGGTGGTGATAACATTTTCGTCAGGATCATCACTGTCATTATTAGTCGGATGATCAAAGCTGTTGTGGTTAGAATCAGTATTGTCAGGCGTTTCCTTTATAGGGTCAGTGACCTTATTGCCGATGCCATAAATAAGAGAGATACGCTCCTCAACAGCTTTCATGGCGTCAGGAAAAGGTATACTATTATTATAAGAGTCCTCCAAAGCCTGAGTGTAATCCCCTGAAAAGAAAGTCTTGAATGTTAAAGACAGATTGTTGTCCTCCACAATGTCGCTTCCTGAAACTGAAATAAAGAATATGCAGGCAAATAGCATTATGACCGCTATGGAAAGAAGATTTATAAAGCTGTAATGCTCCTCCAAATTCGTTTTGGCAAGCTCTTCAGCCGCTTCCTCCGCAGCCTCGCATTCCTCCGGTATCTCATATTCATTGTCACCGTGAACGATATTGAATCGTGTAGTTTTCTTATCCATTAGTATTTTCCTCTTTTTATGCCGCATATTCAGCCGCAAGTGTTATAACGCTCACTGCAAAAACAAGCACTGTCATAATGGTCTTTGTTATCATAACTCTGCCATAAGCCGCCTGAGACTTCTGTGAAAGCTTTTTAAAAAGCTTGCAGAAAGCCCTTTTTGCAGGCGGGCAGACAATAAAGAACGATATTACTATAAGGGTGATATTTTTCAGCACTGCACTTTTTACAGACACGCTCAAGGTGTATTTCACATTTACTCCTGCAAGTGCAAAGAGCCATTTTTTGTAGCCATAGAAGCTGTCAAAATAAAGTCCGCCAAAAATAACGAGTGCAGTGAGTACAAGATAGATATACTTCACAAGGTCAGGCAGCTTTGAAAGCGGTCTTTCAAGAAACAGCTTTTCAAGGATACAAAGCACAGCCGCACAAAGTCCGACGATAATGAAATTCACCTTTGCCTGATACCATATAGAAAGAGCCAGACCGCAAAGTATATAGCACACAAAAGTAAAGACCTTGTTCATGTTTTTTTTGCAGCAGAAAACCTCGCTGAAAAAGTCAACAACAGTTGTGTTGAAGCTTTTTATCATACCAGTGAAAAGTCCGTCAGCTTCGATATTTGTATAGTTGTCAGGATAAACAAAGCCGTTTGTAAGACCAAGACCCTTTGCCATATCCGAAAGTCCTGTGAAAAGAAAATAATACTGAGCCAGGAATGACAGCATACCAAGCCAACAGCCAAGGGTAGTTATCTCTTTGCCGTTAAGTCCTGCAAGCTTTATCTGTTCAAAAACGCCTGCAAGAAGCACCACCTTGCCAAAACCAAAAACTATCTTATTAAGCCCCTGGTTGAGCTTTGCTCCTGTGATCTCACGATGCCTTATCTGTGGCTCAATATCACCGTATCTCACAAGAGGTCCCACAAGCATGAAATGCAGTGACACCATATAAGTCAAAAGGCAGAAAATGTTTTTTTCTGCTTTGCAGTTGCCCTTGAAAACGTCATAGACATAAGAAATTCCTCTGAGCATATAATAACCCATACCAAGTGGAAGTATGGCGGCGTCAAAACTGAGCTTCTTTACCTTATTATAAAGGATATTCTGACCGAATATTAGCATAAGAGATACATTCATTATAATATCCAGCGCCAAAACTATCCCGCAAAGGGCTTTGTTCTCACGGTTTTTTGAAATAATAAGACCAAATATCCAATCGAGGATAACTGACAGGAAAATAAGACAGAACACAAAAGGTCTGCCCCAACTGAAAAACAGCAGGGAACAAACTATCAGAATGAGGTTTTTATATTCTGCGCTTCTGTCGAAAAGCGAAATAATGGTCATTATCGGGAACATTCCCAGTATAAATATAAGATCGGAATAAACCAAAATAAATTGCTCCTTAATATTTTTATATGTAAAATATTTTTTATATTTTTTTGTTTATGATTTATACCTATAATTTTATCACAATTCACTAAATATAGCAAGCAAAATTATAAAGAAAATCTAAATTTTTCAGTTTTCTTCAAAAAGTATTTGCAATTAATAAAAACTGTGGTATAATTATAGTAAATAAATGTGCAATTCTACTTGGGGAAGGAGTGGCAGAGTTGGCTTCAATTTTAGTTACAGGAGCAAGCGGAATGATAGGCTTGTACCTTACATCCAGCTTACTGCACAAAAAGCATCGTGTATTCGGTATAGATACACGCAAAAATGAGTTTATTGGAACTGATCCAAACTATACTTTTATCCAGTGTGATATTACAGATAAGGACGCTATTACAAATGTAATCGATAGTAACAAGATCGACGTTGTCGTGCATCTGGCAAATTCTGTAGATAACGATATAGATCCATATGTAACAGACGCTGAGATGAAAAAGAGCAAGATATGTGATAAGTTCATATATGCGGCTGCAAACAAGGCTGAGGTAAGGAGCTTTATCCTGCTCAGCACAACAGCAATATATGGTGTACAGAAAGGCAGAGAACCAATAAGGGAAACTGCTCCTGAAAAGGGAAATTCAAACTATGCAGATCTTAAGATGACATCTGAGAAGATAATGCAGAAGGAATTTAAAAAGTCTGAAACTATACCTGTTATTGCCAGAGTAGCTCCTATTTATGACGCTGAGTATACACAAAATCTGAGAGACAGAGTATTTGACGCAAAGGAAAATGTTGCATACATATTCAATGATGGAGAATACGGTTTTTCATTCTGCTGTGTATTCAATCTTATCGACTTTATAAATGGTATCATCAATGTGCCGACAGGAAGATATGAGGGAATCTACAATCTTGCTGATTCAAGGCTGATAACGGCAAAAGAGATAATTGATTATGAAAAGGAACATCACCGCATAGGTGCAGTTATCCAGAAATCACCTGGAATGGGACTAAGCATCAACAAAGGTAAGATGAAAACTGATTATCGCTATTTTGACCCATCTATCACATTCAACAACTGGAACATAGACAACACAAGGGCAAAGAGAATAGCACCTTTCAGATGGACTCTTTCAAACACAAAATAAACTCACAAAGGCAGTCCCAGGGCTGCCTTTTTTGTATTGTTCCATGTGGAACATTTGATAAAACAGGAGAGCTAAGATATAATGGAAAGCAATAGGTTAGTTAAAATATTATGTGTTGTCTGTGCAGCAGGCTGTTGTCTTTCCTCTTGCGGAAGCACAGGGAAAGAAAAGCCCAAAAAGCTTTCAAGCGTCAGCACGGGAGTCACCACAACTGTGACCACAAATAAAAAGTCTGCCGAAACTATCACAGGTTCAGTGACTACTATACAAACAGCAGCGACTTGTACAAAGATAGTTTTTGATGGCGGCTATACCCTTTTTGCAAATGTGCAGGGTGGATATACTCTTATAAACAGTTCAAATGAGATAGTGAACTCTTTTGAGATAACTGATGATAACGGTGATAAGCTTGTACTGACCTGTGACGGAAATACTGTCACTGTCACTAAGAACGGAAAAAAGGTCAACTCGTTCAGTTATAAAGGCACAAGGATAATAATATCAGCCAACGAGGTCTACTATGCAAACACAAAGGTGACATATGTTGATGAAAGCTTCAGCAGCTTTAACGTAACTGACAAGGTGACTATAAGGTGTATCGCAGAGAACAAGTTTGAAATTGTAAAAGACGGCAAGACAGTAAAGAAAGCTACTGTAAAAGATGTGAACGGCTCAAAGTATGTGCTTGAAGCCATGGATAAGGGCATGGAGATAACAAACACTGATAATGAGCTTATGGAATCCATAGTGGTAGGCAATAACTACATAAGCGTGTCAGGGGATAAGGTTATCATAAACGGAAAGACCATGCGGCCACCTCACAGTGCAGATATAAAAGCTGTGACTACAACTGTTACTACAACAACGACAACGGCTACTACTACCACAACGACTTCAAAGAAAACCGAAAAGAAAACGCAAACGCAAACTGAAACTGTTACCGAGCCTGTGCAGGAAGAACAGCCCTCTGCTCCTCAGCCAGCCGAGCCTACTGAGCCTGATTCAAGCACAAATATGTCAAATAGAAATCTTTCTGCTGAAACATCTGAAATGCTTGGCTATGTAAATGAAGTTAGAAAACAGTATGGTTTAAGAGAGCTTGAGGGACTTGAGCTTCTCGACTCTGCGGCAGATGTGCGAGCAAACGAGCTTTTGGAAAATTATTCTCATGACAGACCTGACGGCAATTCATACATCACAGCTATAGAAGAAACTGACCTTCCTGAATGGCGTGCGGCGGCTGAAAATATCGCATATGGTATGAACAGCATGAGCACAGTAAAAGAAGCTTTCGACGCATGGATGGATTCACCGCCTCATAGAGAAAATATCCTCAACCCTGATGTGCGTTACATGGCGTGCGCAAAAGCTACAAAGTCAGAAAACGGGGAATACACTTATTGGGAACAGCTTTTTTACAGCGATATATAAAAAAATTCGGACAGACTTTTGAGCCTGTCCAATTTTTTTTTTCCATGTGGAACATTTTATTCTGCCTGCTTCTCCGATGGTATCTTTATAATATATTCGATATAATCCTCATGGTCGATACGTTTTGCGTCAGCGTTCACTCCTGCCAGTCTCATAACATATATCGCCTTATTGACACTGTTGAAAAACAATCTAACATCTTTTAACATAGCCGCTCTTTTGTGATAGCTTGCACGCTTTTCATCATCTTTCAGAAGCTTGGCAATATATTTTTCCAATGTGTCAACTGTCCACCCACTTTCAGCCGCTTTGTTCAACACAGCGAGCCTGCGGTCACTATCTGTGATCTTTAGCAAAGCCCTTGCGTGACGTTCTGACATATTGTTATCGAGAATTATTTTGCGTTCCTCAGTGTTAAGTTTCAGAATACGAAGTTTGTTTGCAACTGTGGATTGAGCAAGTCCCAGACGAATAGCCGCAGATTCCTGAGTCATGCCATATTTTGTGATGAGCTGAGAGATCGCTTCGGCTTCTTCAAAAAAGTTCAGGTCACAACGTTGGATATTCTCTATAAGTGCAATGACCTGCGAACGTTCCTCTGTGGCGTTGATAAGTATACACGGCACTGACCTTAATCCTGCAAGCTTTGCCGCACGCAAACGCCGTTCGCCTGACACAAGCTCAAAAGTGCCTTTTACACGCCGCACTGTGAGAGGTTGTATGATACCGTCCTGAGAAATGCTTTTTGCAAGGCTTGTTAGTTCGGCAGGTGAGAAATATCGCCTTGGCTGAACAGGGTTTGGCTTTATCTCTCCTATGGAAATGTCGATTATTTTGCCTAACGTCTGATAGGGTGAAGCCCTTTGTGATTCGTCAGTTTCTTCGCTGAAAGCTTTTGTTAATGTTTTTGGAAAAATGCTCATATTTTATACCTCCGTTTCGTTTTAAAATAATCATAACACTTCACGATCCTCAATTCTATATTTTATTCAGAAAACTTTTCTGCTCTTTATGACCTTGATATTGATATTGGTACTTTATTCTTTGTATTATTTTCTAAATTGTCATGGGCTTTGTCGGATAAAGTAAAAATCTGATTTGTTCCATGTAGAACATTTTCAAGAAAATTTGTAAAAGGGTCTTTTCAAAAGTGAAAAATTGTAGTATAATAAATATGATATAATTCTACTAAGAAAAGAGGTCAAGAATATGGGAAAAATAATTGCCGTTTCAAATCAGAAAGGCGGCGTTGGAAAATCTACTACTGTTGTAAATCTTGCAGCGGTTTTTGGACTAAAGGGCAAAAAAGTCCTGATCGTTGACTTTGACCCACAGGGCAATACTACCACAAGCTTTGGTATAAAGAAAAAAAGTATCAGAAATACAGTGTTTGATGTAATATTTGAAGAATGTTCGATATTTGAAGCTGTCGTGCCAACTTCCTGCCGTGGAGTTTCAGTTGTGCCGACAACTCAGGATCTTTCAGGTGCATCTGTTTCACTTGTGAATGAAAAGGACAGAGCAATGAAGCTTCGCAACGCTCTTATGCCTGCAAAAGAATTTTATGACTACATATTTATAGATTGTCCCCCAACTCTCGATATGCTCACAATAAATGCACTTGCGGCGGCTGATTCTGTACTTATCCCTCTCCAATGCGAGTTTCTTTCTTTGGAGGGTCTTGTTGAGCTTCACAATACTATCAATAGAGTAAAGGTTTCTTTCAATCCTGATCTTGATATTGAGGGCATTTTGTTTACAATGTGCGTTGAAAGATACAAGATAACAGGTCAGATAATAAGCGAGGTCAAAAAGCATTTTGCAAAGGAAGTCTTTGAAACTACCATACCGAGAAACGTTGCCTTGTCGGAAGCCCCAAGCTTTGGTGAGCCGGCTATTTATTATGATAAGAAGGCAAAAGGCTCAAAGGCATATGAAAATCTTGCAAAAGAAATAACTAAAAGAGAAAAGAAAAAAGCGGCAAAGAATAAAGAAAAATAAAGAAAAAATAATGTTCCACATGGAACATTGTATCTTATAATGTGAAAGGAAAATACAATGGCTAAAAAAAGCAAAATGGACAGAGGCTTGGATAGCCTGTTCTTTGATAATTCTATAGATGAGGTCACACGATCTGATAGTGAATCGGTAAAAAATGATGATGGTGAAAATGGCATTTCCACAGTAAGGATATCTCTTATTGAGCCTGACAAAAATCAGCCACGTTCTGAGTTTGACGAGGACGCTCTTAATGAGCTTGCGGAAAATATCAGACAGCATGGTGTTTTGCAGCCTATACTTGTAAGACCTCTTGACAATGGGGGATATAAGATAGTTGCAGGCGAGCGCAGGTGGCGTGCGGCACGTCTGGCTGGACTTGATGAGATACCTGTTTATATAAAGGAGCTTACAGATCTTGAAGCCGCTGAGATATCCCTTATTGAAAATATCCAGCGTAAAGACCTTACACCTCTTGAGGAGGCAGCAGCTTATCAGACTCTTATGGAAACCTATGGTCTTACTCAGCAACAGGTGGCAGAGGCTGTTGGACGTTCACGTTCCGCTGTGGCAAACTCTATCAGACTTCTTTCCCTTAGCGAAAATGTGCAGGAAATGCTCCGTGACAAAAAGCTCACCGAGGGTCACGCAAAGGTGCTTGCAGGCGTTGCGGATAAGGATACTCAGGAGAAGCTTGCTACAGAGTGTATAGAAAATGGCTGGACGGTAAGAGAGCTTGAAAAAGCTATCGCCGCTTTGGAAACAAATAAAAAAGCTGAGAAGAAAATAAAGCGTACTATCACAAATCCTATGTACACTGAGTTTGAGATAAGAGTAAATCAGGCCACTGATAAGCTTCGTGTAAGTTTAAGCGAGGATAAAAAAGGCGGCTCAAAGCTTGATGTAAAATTCAGTTCTGATGTTGACGTGGATAAGATACTCAATGCCCTCGCCGAACTTCTTATGAACTGCTAGTTTTATAATTTAAATATATGAAAAATGTCTGTTTCGGCAGGCATTTTTTTATCTCCTTAATACAGCACGTCTGAAATATGAGGAAGTCATAACTAACCGAAAATAGGGGGTTTACAGCGTATAAATCAAGAAAAAATGTGGTAAAAGGTCTTTACAAATTGAAAAATAAGTGGTATACTATAAGAGTTAAAACAGATGTATCCTGAGAAAGTTTGTTACAGCTTACTTTTGAAGAAAATATCTGCTGTCCTTAAACAGACGTGCTTGAAAAAGTACGCTAAAAAGGAAATTTGAGTTTTGAGCTATTGCTTGAAATATCGAGAAAGGAATGATTCTAAAATGGCAAGAAAAATGAAAACCATGGACGGAAACAACGCTGCTGCTTGGGCGTCATACCCATTTACAGAAGTTGCTGCTATCTATCCAATCACACCATCATCTGTTATGGCAGAAGTAACAGACCAGTGGGCTGCCAAGGGTAAGGAAAACCTGTTTGGCACTCCTGTAAAGCTTGCAGAAATGCAGTCTGAGGCAGGTGCTTCAGGTACAGTACACGGCTCACTTGCAGCCGGTGCGCTCACAACAACATATACAGCATCACAGGGACTTCTTCTTATGATCCCTAACCTGTATAAGATCGCAGGTGAGCTTCTCCCTTGCGTTATCCATGTATCTGCAAGATGTGTAGCTTCACACGCACTTAATATTTTCGGCGACCATTCTGACATCTATGCTTGCCGTCAGACAGGTTTTGCTATGCTTTGTTCTTCAAATGTACAGGAGGTAATGGACCTGGGTACAGTTGCTCACCTCTCAACTATCGAGGGCAGAGTACCATTCATCCACTTCTTTGACGGATTCAGAACATCTCACGAGATCCAGAAGATCGAGACATGGGATATGGAAGACGTAAGAGATATGGTTGACTTCGAGAAGGTGGAGGAGTTCAGAAAGAGAGCTCTTAACCCTGAGCATCCTGTACTTAGAGGTACAGCTCAGAACCCTGATATCTTCTTCCAGGCAAGAGAAGCTTGTAACCCATACTATGACGCTATCCCTGGCATCGTAGAGGATTACATGAACAAGGTAAACGAAAAGATCGGCACAAACTACAAGCTGTTCAACTACTACGGCGCACCAGACGCTACACACGTTATCGTAGCTATGGGTTCTGTTTGTGACACTATCGAAGAAACAATTGATTACCTCAACGAGAAGGAAGGCACAAAGCTCGGTCTTGTTAAGGTTAGACTTTACAGACCTTTCCGTGCTGACAAGCTCGTTGAAGCTATCCCTTCAACTTGTGAGCAGATCTCAGTTCTTGACAGAACTAAGGAGCCAGGTTCTGAGGGCGAGCCTCTTTATCTTGACGTTGTTGCTGCTCTTAAGGGTACACAGTTCCATGATGTAGCTATCGCTTCTGGCAGATATGGTCTTGGTTCTAAGGATACAACTCCTGCACAGATCAAGGCTGTTTACTGGAATGCAAGCTGGAAGGATACATATAAGCCAAGATTTACTATCGGTATCGAAGATGACGTTACAAACCTCTCTCTCGAAACTGAGGGCAAGCTTGACTCTGCTCCAGCAGGCACAACAGCTTGTAAGTTCTGGGGTCTTGGCGCTGACGGTACTGTTGGTGCAAACAAGAACTCTATCAAGATCATTGGTGACCATACAGATCTGTATGCTCAGGCATACTTTGCATATGACTCTAAGAAGTCAGGCGGTGTAACAGTTTCTCACCTGAGATTCGGTAAGACACCTATCAAGTCAACATACCTTATCAATCAGGCTGACTTTGTTGCTTGCCATAATGAGTCTTATATCACTAAGTACAACATGGTACAGGATATCAAGCCAGGCGGAACATTCCTTCTGAACTGCCAGTGGGAGCATGAAGAGCTGGATAAGCACCTCCCAGGTCAGGTAAAGAGATATATCGCTGAGAACAACATCAAGTTCTATACTATCAACGGCGTTAAGATCGGTAAGGAGATCGGTCTGGGCAACAGAATAAACACTGTTCTTCAGTCTGCATTCTTCAAGCTTGCTAACATCATTCCTATCGACGACGCTATCAAGTACATGAAGGACGCTGCTACAGCTTCTTATTCTAAGAAGGGCGACGCTATCGTTAAGATGAACCATGACGCTATCGACGCTGGATGTCAGCAGGTTCACGAAGTTAAGGTTCCTGCATCTTGGAAGAAGTGCAAGGATACTCCAATGGGTATGCCTGCCGCTAAGTGCGCAGATAAGACACTTCAGGACTTCGTAAACAACATTCAGATCCCTTGCAACGCTCAGGAGGGCGACAAGCTCCCTGTTTCAACATTCACAGGTATGGCAGACGGCACATTCCCACAGGGTTCTGCTGCATTTGAGAAGAGAGGTATCGCTGTTGACGTTCCTGCATGGAATGGTGACAACTGTATCCAGTGTAACTTCTGTTCATATGTATGTCCACACGCAGTTATCAGACCTGTTGTAATGACAGACGCTGAGCTGAAGAAGGCTCCTAAGCTTGCTCAGGAGAAGGCAGTAGCTATGACAGGTATGCCTGGTTACAACTTCGTAATGACAATGTCTGCTCTGGACTGCACAGGCTGCGGTTCTTGCGTAAATGTTTGTCCTGGTAAGAAGGGCAACAAGGCTCTCAGCATGATGCCACTTGAAACTCAGCTCGCTGAGCAGGAAGTATTCAACTATGGTCTTACACTTGCTGAAAAGCCAGAAGTATTCGAGAAGTTCAAGGCAACAACAGTTAAGGGCTCACAGTTCAAGCAGCCACTGCTTGAATTCTCAGGCGCTTGCGCAGGCTGCGGTGAAACACCTTATGCTAAGCTCATCACACAGCTCTTTGGTGACAGAATGTACATTGCTAACGCAACAGGCTGCTCATCAATTTGGGGTGGTTCAGCTCCTTCAACTCCATACACAGTAAACAAGGACGGCAAGGGTCCAGCTTGGGCTAACTCACTGTTCGAGGATAACGCTGAGTATGGTTACGGTATGTTCCTTGCACAGTCAACTATCAGAAACAGAACTATCGCTAAGGTTCTTGAGCTGTCTAAGACAACTAAGGCAGCAGCTCTCAAGAAGGCTTGCGAAGAGTATCTTGAAACAGTAGATGACGGCGAGAAGAACTCAGCAGCTACAGATAACCTTATCGCTGCTCTTAAGAAGACAAAGAATAAGGCTACTGAGGAGATTCTTAAGGACGCTGACTATCTGAGAAAGAAGTCAATGTGGATCTTCGGCGGTGACGGCTGGGCTTACGATATCGGATTCTCAGGCGTTGACCACGTTATCGCTCAGGGCGAGGACGTAAACATCTTCGTATTCGATACTGAGGTTTACTCAAATACAGGCGGACAGTCATCTAAGTCAACTCCAACAGGTGCTATCGCTCAGTTCGCAGCAGCTGGTAAGGAAGTTAAGAAGAAGGATCTCGCAGGTATCGCAATGTCTTACGGCTATGTATATGTAGCTCACGTTGCAATGGGTGCTGATTACAATCAGTGCATCAAGGCTATCCACGAGGCAGAGTCTTATCACGGTCCTTCAATCATCATCGGTTATGCTCCATGTATCAACCATGGTATCAAGGGTGGTATGTCAATTGCTCAGACAGAGGAGAAGAAGGCTGTTCAGGCTGGTTACTGGCATCTGTACAGATTCGACCCACGTCTTAAGGCAGAGGGCAAGAATCCATTTATCCTTGATTCTAAGGCTCCAACAGCTGACTATAAGGACTTCATCATGGGCGAGGTACGTTACAACGCACTTGCTAGACAGAATCCTGAGAGAGCTGAGAAGCTCTTTGGTAAGGCTGTTCAGAACGCTAAGGACAGATATGATTATCTGCTCAGATACGCTAAGCTTTACAATACTGAGGAAAAGTAATCTAAGTTACTATAAAAAAGACGCTCATGCACTTCGGTGCGTGGGCGCTCTTTTTTTTCACCATAAAAAAAGGTACTGCCACGTTGACAGTACCCTTTATATATGCAGTGGCGAACAGTGTTCGACCGTTTCTTTTATTGAATGGTTAAAATATTATGGACTACATATCCTTTTTGATAAGATAAGTTTTCAGTATAGCCGCAGTTGTCTTTGCGTCAGGGAGCTTGTTTTCCATGACCATTTTGTAAGCTTCTTCAAGAGGCATTTTTGTTACGTCAAGGAACTCGCCCTCGTCAAGGTGCTGCTCACCGAAATCAAGTCCCTCTGCCATATACATATGGATTATCTCGGTATCATAAGCTACTGTAGGATAAATACAGCCAAGATAAGTCATTTTTTCTGCCGTTGCACCTATCTCCTCTTTAAGCTCACGCTTTCCGCACTCCAAATGATCTTCACCGTATTCAAGCTTTCCTGCAGGTATCTCCATAAGTGCGGTCTTAAAAGGATAGCGGAACTGCTTCACAAAATAAACATTCTCGTCCTCGTCAAGAGCAACGATGCAAACTCCGCCGGGGTGATGAATGACCTCTCTAAGCGTCTTGTAGCCGTTTTCAAGCTCCACTTCATCACAAGTCAGGTGAACGACCCTGCCCTTGTATATCTCTTTTTCACTGATAGTTTTTTCGTTCTGATACATTTTATATCCTCCCTTTCAGGTTTATGCGTTCTTTTCAACAGGCTGAGCTTCTTCTTTTTTCTTTCTGCCTGTAAATCTCACTGCGCCAAGGTAAACGATAAGCGAGCCGAAGCCAACGGCTGTTATTACCTTGCCCCAGAAAAGTCCCTTTGTTTCGTAGGTGAACTGTATGTCGTTTGACCCCGCAGGACAAAGAACAGCCATAAAGCCGTAATCCACCTTTTCTATTTCCACGTCCTGACCATTCACCTTTGCGCTCCAGCCGTCATCATATGGAACTGAGAAGAACACAAGGTTATCCTTGTCAAGGTCGATCTTGGCGTTGAAACCGTAAGAGTCATAACTGAATGATGAACAACTGTTTGCACGTCTGTCAAGGCAGTTCTGATAATACTGATCTGTTGAGTAGTCAGTACCCTTAAAGCTGTAGTAGCTGAGAATATTATTGTATTTTGCAGCTTGTTCAGGGGTAAGCACAATGGCTTTCATGAGCATTGAGGTCTTGTCTACCTCTGAAGCCTTCTGAATGTCGCTGTCAAGGCAGTAGTAATCATAAGTGAAGCCCATTGGTACATAATATTTGTTTTCGTAAATGTTGAAACCGTTCTGAGTATCAACATATTCAAAGCCGTAGAGATTTGCAAGAGTTTCAGGCTTCGATACCTCTGTGATACCTTTTCTCTCACTTTCAGTAAGTTCATTGAAATAGTATTTTACGGAAAACAGGCTTCTTAGCGGATAGACCTTAGTTTCCATTCTTGATGCAACATCTCTCGTTTGTCCGATAGAGCTGTAGAAATCCATGATAGATGTTGAAACAACGCTGTGGAAGCATCTCATTGATGAAAGCTTCCAGAACATACACCAGTTGTCAACATTTTCTGAGGTATCTATTCTGTAGAAATTATTGTCAGCATTGTAGTTCTCTGATCCAGACTCCAGCTTATCCATGTTGATGTTGTCGCCACCGTTTATTGCTCTGTTGATGTAGTCGGTGTTGTCAGTACCCTGGCTTACGCCGTATACGATAGAAGAAGTCATGCAGATGACCACCGCAACCGCCGTCATTGCAGAAGCGATCTTCATGTAGTCGAGCTTCTTCTCTGCGACCACATATATAAGCGTGCCAAGCATTATTATCATTACTATGGTAACGATAGCCTGAATGTAGTAAAGTTCAATATATTCAGGGACTTTGCCATAGGATACAACGCCGTTTTCGCTTGTCGGAAGCAGACCGATGCCAATAAATATCGCACATACTACACAAACAGGCACAAATCCCTTTTTCAGATCGTCCTTGTTTTCTGCGATGACCTTTGCTGTCATAAGGCACATAAGCAGTATAGGCATATAATACCATCTTGCATAATATGACGCATTGAAAAGGACGAAAGAGGAGTTCAATATAGGCACGCAAGCCATTATGCCGAACACGATAATAGCCTTTGTAAGCCAACTGTCTTTGCCTTTCTTTCTCGTTCTCATAAACGCTATAACGCCTGCCATTGAGAACATAGGCAGATAGCCTGCCATTGAAGCCCATCTTGCCTTGTCTGAGTTAAGGATATTAATTCTCGCAGGCATATCGGAAAGCATAAAGAATGATTGGATAATTCTTGGTATTCTTACATTTTCACCGTATATAACAAGGTCAAGTCCATAAAGTCTTTCGTTTACACGGTAGTTGCCCATTACGCTCAGCGCTGACGGCAGGAAGATAACAGCGGATATCATCACACCGATAACAGCCTCAAGGATAAGCAGACCGAACTTCTTCATGTCAATTTCAAAGTCCTTGTCAAGGCATCTCAGGAAGAAGTAGATCACAACGAATACGACCTCGCAGGCAAAGAAGAAATAGCTTATGGTCGCACATATAGCTACCGCTACCGCAAACGGACCCTTCTTGTTCTTTTGAACCAACAGTTCAAATCCTAAAAGCATGAGAGGGAAGAACGCAGTTGCGTCGTGGAAGTGGTTGAAGAAAACGTTGTAGGTCTGGAAGCCTGAGAAAGCGTAAAGCAGACCGCCTATAAAGCAGGCGCTTGTGTTGTCAACAAAAAATCTGATGTAAGCGTAGGCTGTTATTGCGGCGATAGCCGTTTTCAGCGCAAGGAGCCATGGTATCAGATAAGGCACTGCACCTGACGGGAAAAGTGTAGTGAGCCAGAAAAATGGCGAGCCAAGGAGATAGAAAGCATATGAGCCTATAAAGCTCGAGCCTAAGTCCGTTCCCCAATCCCAGCCCATGTTTCCGCTGCGAACAGCGTCATGACAGTGCTGATAGAACATCATCTGCTGTGAGTTGAAGTCGCCATAGTAGAGAAAGATGCCCTTGTTCACTATCATTGACGGTATGAATGAGATCATCATGCCGATAAAAGCCACCGCAAACAGCAGCAGATACTTTTCTTTTGGCTTGCTGTCAGGGCTTTTTAGAAGTCCGTTTTTCTTAAACATTGTCTTGTCCTCTTTTTCTTTACTGATAATATATTGGTAAAAAACCATACACAATTCATTATAACACAGCTACATATAAAAATCAACATTTTAAACAGTCTTTAGAACGATTTTGAATAAAAAAGCTCATATGCAATAAGCACATGAGCCTGATATTATTTATTCCCTTTTCTCTGAACAATAAAGATACCCGAGCAGACAAGGATAAGTGCGGCTATCCCCTGAACGCCAAAAATGCCTTTTTCACCAAGCAGGATAGTTGAAAGCAGCACTCCGCACACAGGGTTCATAAAGCCGAAAATCGCCACCTTTGAAACAGGGTTGTGCTTCAAAAGCACTGCCCACAGAGAATACGCCGCCGCTGATACAAAGGCAAGATACAAAAGCATTAAAAAAGCCTTTGCGCTCATGTGACCAAGCCTGCCGCCCATTAAAAAACCTATGACAGTGAGAACTGCTCCACCGAAAACGAACTGCCAGCCGCTAAGCATAACAGGGTCTTCTGTTTCGGAATAGCGCTTCATATATACCGATGAAAAAGCGTATGCACAGGTGCAAAGAAAAATAAATCCATCTCCGAGAAAATTGAAGCTTACCCCCGAAAGTCCCCCGAGATTTATAACAATGATACCCGAAAATCCAAGTATACAGCCTGCTATTTTTACAGCGGTGAGCTTTTCAAGCTTGTATAAAAGCGATGACACAAGTATCGCAATAAAAACGTTCGCCCCAACTATTATCGCTGCCTTTACTCCCGTTGTGTGGGCTAGACCTATGTAGTAGAAAAAATACTGCAAAATTGTCTGAAAAAGGCTTATTATCATGATCTTTGGTATGGAAGTCTTTGTTGGCAGGAGAATTTTTCTCTCCGCTCCGCTTCCCATGGCAAGAGCCATTAGCCCTGCCACAAAAAATCTTATGCCCCCAAACACAAGCTGCGAACCGCTGTCATTGGTGGTTATGTTCATAAGGCTGTAGCCTATTTTCACACAGGAAAATGCACTTCCCCACAGCATACAGCATATGGACGCAAGAACAGCCACTACCCATGTTTTTGTCAGAATATCTTTTTTCTCGTTCATACATTATCCTATCTATAGCAAATTGTGGATCTTCACAGAAAGACCGCAGCGGCGTAAAATGCTGCTGCGGTC
>ERZ780212.523-NODE-523-length-38616-cov-3.046887_pt1 | contig 38616 bp, 33 predicted proteins | sample MGYA00511364_ERZ780212 | MGnify/ENA primary metagenome ERZ780212 (study PRJEB29588, sample SAMEA2147991) | human gut metagenome | biome: human gut; feature: human-associated habitat; material: faeces | place: Denmark | collected 2008/2010 ... | reverse complement strand
CAGCGATCTTCGTACAGAAGTTCCGGGGCGGACTGCGGGCAGGCGCGATCGGGTTCGGGCTCGACGTCGAGTCCCCGAAGCATGTGGGCGAGAATCGGGCCGCATTTACCTCGGCAGGCGGGATAGTAGTGTCCGTGACGGCGGATTTCGCCCTTCGGCGAGGCTCCCCACCAGAATTCGGCGATCGCCAGCGGTGTAAGCCGGTGTTCGAAAGCGTATTGCAGCAGTTTGGGGGCCGCACACTCCCCTGCACCGGCCGGGGGTGTACCCTGCGGAGTCGGTGCGAATATTTCCGCCAGATCGCGTATCTCTCCGAGGGCGTTGAGCAGACGGAACTTGCGAAATAGTTTTGCCTGAAGAGCCGCAGAACGGGCCTTACGCTCGCAGCGCAGGGATTCGATTCGTTCCGCGATGGAGGTTCGTTGCGCGTGAAGCGATGCGATCCGATTTTTCCAACTCTGTTTCAACCGGTGCAGCTCCGCTTTTTCGTATTGGCTTTCCCGGACTAAAGCCGTCTGCGTATTTTCGTCCGGGTGCTCCCTGCGTCGGGCTTCTCGGGCGGTTTTTGCGATTCGCATCCGGGCTTTTGCGGCTGCGATTTCCCGGGCGGCTTCTGTTTCCGTTTCTTCTATGGTTCGGAGAAGTCCCCTGTAGCGGACATCCGTTTCGAGGGTTTCGATTTGCCGGTTCAGGTCCGAAATGGCGGCCTCTTCGGTGCGGAAGAGATCACCGGGCCGCAACATGTCGTAGATGGGCGGGACGAAATATTCGTGGCTGTTGCTGCCGGCCAGATTACCTGAAAATGCGGTCAGAAAGCCTACAGTTCCGGCTGAATCCTTCACGACCAGCACCCCGAACATTTTACCCGCAGAGAGTTCTTCGGTCCACTCTTTCCGTTCGCACAAGTAGGCTTGCAGCTCCCGGGCCGCTAATTCGCACAGCGGATGTGGAGTGTAGTGGAATGGGTTGTTGAGCCGCGTCGGAAGCGAGAACGAAGCGATGGAGTGTCGGAAACGATGCAACATGGGGACTGTCTGCGGATTCGGGTAGTCGGACCGAAATAATATTTCGGGAAAAATGGCCGGAGTCGTTTGCTGCGACTTCGGAGTAGTTTGTTATCGTTCCGTTTCGGAGTCGATCGGCAGGGAGCCGATCGGTTTTGTGACGATACTATCGACCACGAATTTCGAGAATCCCCGCCAGGGAAGCGCTCCGAAATACTCCTTGTAGTGGAGTTCGATGTTTTTGCCGCCCAGCAGCATCAGCTTGCGGGCGAGCGCTTCGTTTTCGACGGAAAATTCGAATTCGTAGGATTGGATCGTACCGGCCGTTTTGGACCGTATGCCGGATTGGATCAGCTTGCCTTCGTAGGTTTTGAAGACGAGCCCTTTATAGACGACATAGTTCAACTCTCCGCTTTTGACGCCCTCGCCGAAGACGAAGAAGAAGCGGATGTAGAGGAATGCGGTCAGGGCGACGATAAGTAATACGGTGAAGACGATCCAGCGTTTTTTCATGCTTGCGGCGATTTGTTCCGATGCAAAAATAATCATTTAATCCGATTCCGGTCTTCCCTTCGTATTTTTTCCGGGAACCGGAGCGGAAGGCCGGGAAACGCTTGCGGGGGCGAATCGTCTGTCCGGCGGCATAGTCCGGGGTGCTATTCCTGCCGACCGTTTTGCTGCAAATACACAATGTTATAAAAAAAGAGTTGCATTGCTGCAACTCTCTCTCATTCTGTGGTGCCACCGGGAATCGAACCAGGGACACAAGGATTTTCAGTCCTTTGCTCTACCAACTGAGCTATGGCACCGTGTTTGGTTTGGGAGTGCAAAAGTAAGAGTTATTTTGGATTTTGCAAAATTTTCTTCAAAAATCGGGGAAAATCGTAGAAATGCTTACCTTAGCGGCTGCCCGGCAGGGTGAGGTGTCCGTCCGAAGCACGGGCTTGAGATGACAAATTATGCGAGTGATGAAGTACGTGGATGTGATTATACCGCTGAGGTTCAGGGACTCGGTGACGTATTCGGTTCCGCAGGAGCTGGAGGGCAGGATCGTGCCGGGAAGTATAGTGAAGGTGACGGTCGTGGGACGGTCGTATACAGCGGTGGTGCTGAGAGTAAAGGATGTGCCTGGTTTTGACCCGTCGAAGATAATCCCGCTCAGGGACGTGGTCAAATTTCCGCCGGTAACGCAGGCCAATATGGATTTTCTGCGGCAGGTGGCCTCTTATTATATGTGCTCGCTCGGAGAGGCGTTCAGGTTCGCGGCCCCCTCTACGGTAAAGGCTCTTAAGCGGGACAAGGCGAGGGAGGCGGATGTTGAGGAAGCGACCGGGAACGTCAGTGGCGGGCCGGAACCGGCCGGGGTGGCCTTGCCGGTATTGTCAGAGGAGCAGGCTCAGGCGGTTGACAGCATAAGAAATCTGTTCTCATCAGGAAAAAATGTCCTGTTACACGGTGTGACAGGCTCCGGCAAGACCGAGATATACGTCACTTTGGCGGATGAATGTCTCCGAAAAGGGCGGAGTGTCCTGTATCTTGTTCCGGAGGTCGCCCTCAGCCGTCAGATACAGAAGCGGCTGGAAGCGCATTTTCCGGACAGGCTGCTGGGATACCATTCCAAGCAGACCGCGGCCCACAAGAGAGAAGTATATGAAAGAGTTGCCTCATGTTCAGAATGTTCTGGGCCTTATGTCATTCTCGGACTGCGCTCGGCCCTTTTTCTGCCTTATCGCAATCTAGGTTTGATAATAGTGGATGAGGAGCACGACACATCTTACAAGCAGACCGACCAGGCCCCGCGTTATCATGGCAGGGACACGGCTCTTATGTTGGGACGTATTATGCACTGTCCGGTACTACTGGGCTCGGCGACACCCTCGTTCGAGAGCCTTTACAATGTGCAGACTGGCAGGCTTGGGCTTGTATCCTTGACGCACAGGTATTTCGGAGGCGAGGACAGTTCCGTGGTATTGGTGGACATGAGAAAGGAAAGGCGTAAGAACGCAGTGAAAGGGCCATTTTCACTGATACTGCTCAAGGCCATGGCCGCGCGTTTGGAAAGGCACGAGCAGGTCTTGATTTTCCGTTCACGAAGGGCGTATGCATCCGCTGTCGAATGCGGAGAGTGCGGGGCGGTGCTCAGATGTCCGAAATGCAATATCCCGCTCAGTTACCATAAGTTCAATCACAGCCTGTCGTGCCATTACTGCGGTTACACCGCGTCATTTCCTGCTGTTTGTCCCGAATGCGGCGAGGATTCGCTACGACTGTTGGGAGACGGTACCGAGAAGATAGAGGAGACCCTGCATGAGCTGTTTCCGAAGGCCAGGATAGAGCGCTTTGATGCTGACACCACTAAGGACAAACGCGAGGAGACCAGGATTCTGAAACAGTTCTCCGATGGAAAGATAGATATTCTCGTAGGTACGCAGATGATAACCAAGGGATTCGATTTCAGCAGACTGACTCTGACGGCTGTGCTGAAGGCCGAGGCGGTGACATCCGTATTTGACTTCAGGGCGGATGAGCGGGCGCTCCAGCTGCTGCGTCAGCTGATGGGACGGGCCGGACGTCGGAATTCCTCGGGGGAGATGATAGTGCAGACATTCAGAGCTGAACATCCGGTGTTCAACATGCTGCTTCATACCGGCGGAGAGGATATCCGCAAACTGATGGAGGAGCGCCAGGAATTCAACTACCCTCCGTTTACGAGGATTATACGGATATCGGTAAAATCAAAGGAAAAGGAACGATTGGAATGCTTGGCCAGGGATGTGGCCACGGCGCTGGAACAATCATGTTTTCAGGATGTGAGCGGCCCCGCTACGCCTCCTCAGAACAGGATGGCCGGAGAATACAATCTGCAGTTTCTGGTAAAGATTGACCGCAGTCACAGCTGGACGCATGAAAAAGACAGCTTGTACAGAAAACTCCGTTCACTACCGTCTACGGAACTGTCCATTGACGTTGATCCGGTCACTTGAAATCAAAAGACCCCTGATGCCGAATGGCACCGGAGGTCTTTCTGTGATCTGCTTGGGGCTCGAACCCAAGACCCCAACATTAAAAGTGTTGTGCTCTACCAACTGAGCTAGCAGATCTGAAATAGGACGGCAAAAGTAAATAAAAAGATTCAATAGTCAAAATATTTTTGCGATATGGATGAATTTTGCGCAGATGTGATGATGTTCATACAGGAATGCACCGGTAAGGAAGCGCTGTTGAAAACCGTCTCATGTCTGGAGATATGTATGGATGCCGAGAGGAAGATGGCCGTAGTAGTCATTCCGTTGGATTTTTTCCACCATGGAGGCACGGCAGATCTTCTAAGAGCAGTGGATGCTGAACTGTCCGGATGGACAGTCGAAGACAGGGTATTCTTATACGAGGACCGTTGGCGGAACTGCAATCAGGCTGTAAGAGCGATGCTTCGGACAAGGATGGGACTGGGGCTCAAGGTGTTTGCCCGCAACTGCGATGTACGGACCATATCCCCGGAGACTGCCGCGGCGTTTCTTCAGCGCAATCATGTCTACGGTTCTGCGCGGGCCCGGTACAGGCTGGGACTCTTCCGGGTAAGGTCAACGGGAAATACCGAGGCGGGAATGGAGCAGACCCCTACCCTGGTGGCCGTAGCGACATTCTCGTCAGGACGGCACAGGGAGGAGGGCATCATGTCGTACGAGTGGGTGCGGTATGCCTCATCTCACGGTGTCAGAGTCGTCGGAGGGATGGGACGCCTGCTGGATGCCTTTGTCGCAAAGACAGTAGGAGGTGCTCCGGTGGATGTAATGACCTACGCCGATCTGGAATGGTACGACGGCCGTTCGTACCTGAGACTGGGATTCAAACCTTGTGGCGACCGTGACCCGGTGTGGTTTCTTTGCCGTAAGGGAAGTCCTGAAAGGCAGATATGCCAGACCGGCACGGAATCACATGAAGACGGCCAGATCATGATATGCAACCTGGGCAGCCGGAAGTACATCCTACATAAGCGATAGTGTCTCAATGCTTGCGGTATCTATTGGCGGGAGCAAGCATGCCGTCATCCTGATAAATTCCGGCTCCTGGCTTTGAGACAGGGACAGAGACAGAGAGCGATTCCCCACTGCTGTCGGCACCGACTTTTATTCTGGAACCTTTCTTGACACCAGACAGTATAATCTCAGCAAGAGGGTCCTCAAGATATTTTCTGACGGCCCTTTTGAGAGGTCTTGCCCCGTTTGCCTGGTCATAGCCCTTGCGGCAGAGAAACTCTTTTGCCTGCTTTGAGACATAAAGACTGTAGCCGGCTTCGGCGACACGTCTGTGAAGGGCATTCAACTCGATGTCCAGGATACGCGGCATGTCGTCCACAGTAAGGCTGTTGAAGTATACTGTCTCATCCAGCCTGTTGAGAAACTCCGGGGCAAAAGCCCTATTCAGAGCTTTGTCAATCAGGGTTTTATGCAAACTTTCCGTATCGCCTCCACTGCCGCTGTATCCGATACCGCGGCCGAACTCCTTGATGTCACGGCTGCCGACATTGGATGTCAGTATGATCACCGTGTTGCGGAAGTCCACCGGCCGGCCGTTACTGTCAGTAAGCCGTCCCTCGTCCAGTATCTGGAGCAGGATGTTGAAGATGTCGGAATGGGCCTTCTCAATCTCGTCCAGCAGCACTACCGAATATGGTTTCCGCCGCACTTTCTCGCTCAGTTCTCCCCCTTCATCATATCCGACATATCCTGGAGGAGCTCCGATAAGCCGACTGACGGATATTTTCTCCATATATTCGCTCATGTCCAGGCGTATAATGGCATCCTTACTGCCGAATAGCAGTTCCGCAAGCGTCTTGGCCAAGTGGGTCTTTCCGACTCCTGTAGGGCCCAGAAACAGGAAAGAGCCTATGGGCCTGTCAGGGTCTTTGAGTCCCGCACTGTTGCGCTGTATGGCCTTTACGACCATATCCACAGCCTTATCCTGGCCTATTACGCTGCGGAGCAGGGCCGGACGCAACCCGTGAAGCCTGGACGCTCCCGGTACAGATATTTTATTAATAGGTATGCCTGTCATGATTGACACAGTCCTCAGGATGTCGGACTCTTTGACGGATACAGGAAGTTTGGAACAATCTTCAACAGCATGGCCTGTGATGCGGTCTATCTCGATCTCCTGTTCCTGCTCCATCCTCAAAAGTTTCACGCCCATGTCGAAACGGCTGTTTTTAAGGCAGTCTCTCTTCATGTCGCGTATGCTCTTGAGGCTGTCCTCCATGGTCTTCAGCTTCTTGGTCGGCATACTGTGTCTCAGATAGACCGCTGCACCGGCCTCGTCCATCACGTCAATAGCCTTGTCCGGCTGGTTTCTGTCCGTGATGTATCTCCCAGACAGAACCATGCAGGCCCTGACGGCCTCGGGAGTGTAGATTACGTTGTGATATTGCTCGTAATGTGTTTTCAGGCTATTGAGTATCTGCAGCGTCGTACTCTCTGACGGTTGTTCCACGGATATTTTCTGAAACCTTCTGGCCAGTGCGCCGTCTTTCTCGATAATCTTGCGGTATTCGTCCGAGGTTGTAGTGCCGATGCACTGAAACTCTCCTTTGGAAAGCGCAGGCTTCATAATCGTCGCCGCGTCCATTGTCCCGCTTCCACCACCCGCGCCGACTATGTTATGGATCTCGTCCATGAACAGTATGACGTCAGGATTGCTGCGAACAGAGTCCAGAATCCTTTTCAGCCTTTCCTCAAAGTCTCCACGGAACTTCGTGCCGGCTACTATGGCTCCGATATCCAGTGATATTATCCTTTTGCGCAACAGGCATACCGGCACATTCCTGTCCGCTATGCGCATTGCAATGCCCTCTGCTATGGATGTCTTTCCGACTCCCGGTTCCCCGACTATCAGAGGATTGTTCTTTTTCCTTCTGCACAGTATGCTGACAGCCCTGTCTATCTCCCTCTCTCTTCCAGGATCAAGCAGGCTCTCCTCCGCTGCGGTTGTCAGATCATATCCGAACCGCTCCAGTATGTCGCCTTCGGCTTCCGGCATTCCGTCTTCCAGACTGTCCGTCTCCAGCTCATCGTATCCGGCCTCCCCGTTTTCCTGCATGTCTGTGGCATATCGGCTCAACAGGCTGTAATCAAGTCCGATATCGCGCGCTATTTTAGAAAACAGCGAAGTGTTTTCCTTGAGGATAATGCTTAGGAACACCATTGTATCAGGTATGTGACCGGTATCAGGCATCCTGGATATGGATGCCGCGGTATCGGCAACACGCTGAAGCTCAGGACTGACGCTTAGGTCTTCGGACACATTGTAGGGAATGGAGTACCCTTTGTCCAGCCGGTCCAGAATCATGGCCTTGATGTGCTGTAGGGACAGTCCGTTCTCTTCCAGGAAGCGGCAGGCCTCATTGTCCTCCTGCCGTATCATCCCGAGTATGAAGTGCTCTACGGTGATGGTTGTCCAGCCGGTCTTGACGGCTTCCTCGCCGGCATACCTGAGGATGGCGTTTACTTTCTCGACCTCGTTCATGTGCTTTTAAATTTCAAGGCCCTAAAATAATCAATATTTGAAAAATATTTCGTATTTTAGCATTTTGTTTTGGAAATACATGATAAGATGGAAAATGAAGAAATAAATCAGGGCAGGATAGTGCAGGTGGATATCGAGACGGAGATGAAGACAGCGTATATCGACTATTCGATGTCCGTTATCGTGGCGCGTGCCCTACCTGATGTGCGGGACGGTCTAAAGCCGGTCCATAGGAGAGTATTGTATGGAATGAACGAACTCGGACTGACATCCGGAGGCCAGCATAAGAAGTCGGCCCGTATAGTCGGAGAGGTACTGGGTAAATACCATCCTCATGGAGACTCGAGCGTCTATGACGCAATGGTCCGGATGGCCCAGGACTGGAGCATGAGATATATGCTGGTGGACGGCCAGGGTAACTTCGGCTCAATAGACGGGGACTCGGCTGCTGCCATGCGTTATACCGAGGCCCGTTTTCGCAGGCTGGCGGAGGAGTGCCTGGAGGATCTGGACAAGGATACCGTGGATTTCACCCCAAACTTTGACGAGACTCTTAAAGAGCCGGTGGTGCTGCCTTCCAAGGCTCCGCTGCTGCTGCTCAACGGCTCGTCCGGTATCGCTGTCGGAATGGCGACCAATATGGCTCCGCACAATCTGGGAGAGGTTGCCGATGCCATCTGCGCATATATAGACAACAATGACATCACTGTTGACGAGCTGATGCATTATATAAAGGGGCCCGACTTCCCTACCGGAGGTATTATTCAGGGAATATCAGGCATAAGGGACGCCTTCGAGACCGGACGCGGGCGCATAGTAGTGCGCTCCAAGACGGAGATAGAGGTGCAGCCGTCAGGCCGTGAGGTGATAGTGGTGACAGAGATTCCCTATATGGTGAATAAGAGGGAGATGATAGAGAATATAGCCAGACTGGTGGAGGAGAAGAAGATAGACGGTATCGCCTACATCAACGACGAGAGTGACCATAAGGGTATGCGCGTGGTCATCAAGCTGAAGATGGGGGCGGTGGCCAATGTGGTGCTGAACACTCTCTTCAAGCTCACCTCGCTTCAGTCCAGTTTCTCGGTCAACAATATCGCCCTTGTGGACGGCCGTCCCAGGCTGCTCAATCTCAGGCAGCTGATAAAGTATTTCGTGCGTCACCGTCACAACGTGGTGGTGCGCAGGGCACAGTTCAATCTGGCGGAGGCCCGCAAGAAGGAGCACATTCTGGCCGGTCTACTGAAGGCGATTGATATCATAGACGAAGTGATAGCCCTCATACGTGCTTCCAGAAGCCGTCAGGATGCCCGCGACGGACTGTGTGAGAAGTTCGGTTTCTCCGAGATACAGGCCGGAGCCATTGTAGAGATGAGACTCGGTCAGCTTACCGGTATGGATCGTGAGAAGCTGCGCAGTGATTATGATGCAGTGATGGCTTTGATTCAGGAGCTTACTGCATTTCTGGCAGACGAGTCGCTTCAATATGAGCTCATAAAGAAGGAAACTATGGAACTTAAGGAGAAGTACGGCGACCCGAGACGTACTGAGATAGTGCCTTCAGATGACGAGTTCAATCCCGAGGATTTCTACGCGGATGAGGATGTGGTCATCACTATTTCCCATTCGGGATATATAAAGAGGACGCCTTTGGCTGAATACCGCCTGCAGAACCGCGGCGGCGTAGGCTCAAAGGGCAGCACCACCAAGGAGGAGGATTTCATAGAGCATATCTATGTGGCCAACACCCACAGTACCATGCTCTTCTTTACAGATAAGGGCAAGTGCTACTGGCTCAAGGTCTACGAAATACCGGAAGGGACCAAGACATCGAAGGGACGTGCTATCCAGAACGTCATCAACATAGAGCCTGACGATCATGTGTGCGCATACCTCAATGTCGGCAACCTGAATGACGAGGAGTATGTCAACAGTCACTATATCGTACTGGCCACCAAGCGCGGTACAGTTAAAAAGACCTTGCTGGAGGCATATTCCCGTCCCCGTCAGAAAGGTGTCAACGCGATAACCATAAAGGAAGGAGACGGACTGCTTGAGGCAGTGCTCACCGACGGAGACAACGATATCCTGCTTGCGGCCAGAAAAGGCAAATGCGTGCGCTTCCATGAGTCACAGGCCCGCTCCATCGGCCGTACGGCAGCCGGGGTGCGTGGCATAAGCATAGAGGATGACGATGAGGTGATAGGAATGGTCTGCGCCAGGAATGTGAAAGAAAACGAGACGGCAATTGGAGACATACTGGTGGTCAGCGAGAACGGTTTCGGCAAACGCTCGCCTCTCGAGGACTACAGGATCACCAGCCGTGGAGCCAAGGGTGTAAAAACCATCAACATTACCGACAAGACTGGTGAGCTTATAGCCATCAAGATGGTGTCCGATGACAACGACCTGATGATTATCAACAAGTCCGGCATCACTATACGCGTTCCCGCTTCCGACATCAGAGTAGCCGGAAGGGCCACTCAGGGAGTCAGGCTGATCAATCTCCGTGATGGAGACACAATAGCCGCTGTCTGTGTCGTGAACAAGAGCGAGGAGAAACTGCGCGAGAATGGAGAGGAATTATAATTAACTAAACAATAAAACGAACTGCAATTTTAACAAAGTCATGAAACAGATTTTATTGACCGTTGCCATGCTGGCGATTGTATTTACCGCCGGAGCACAGAACAAAGATCAACTGCTTTCTTCCATTGAAAAAGCCGAGGCCGCCACTCAGAATGAGAAGAAAGCATCAAATCCCAATACATGGATTAAGTACGGTGATGCCCTGACCAAAGCATACGAGACACTGGTCAGCACAGACTACAGAGTCGGCTGGAGCGCTGCTGAGGTGGCCATGTTCAACACTCAGATGCCGCTTTCGAGTGAACAGAAAGAGGTAAACGGTGTACAGTATCAGATAGACCACTATGCATTCCGTGATCTGTACTACAACCTCAACACTCAGGTGCTTGATGCGATTATCATTACTCAGCCTATTTCCGACGAAAATCTTCTCGCTGATGCCCGTGACGCCTATCTCAAGGCCGCCGAGCTTGATGCCAAGGGCTCTAAGACAAAAATTCTCACAGAGAAGCTTATGAATGTACAGGGACGCTTTATTGAATATGCCTCCGGTAATTACGCCCTGGGCAATTACGAGCTGGCCGCTGAGAACTTCGAGAATTCCCTCTCATGCGTAGACAATCCGGTTATAAACAAAGTGGATACCATGATGGTTTACAATACCGGTCTGATGTACAATGCTGTAGGAAACAATGAAAAGGCCAAGACCTATTACACCCAGTGCATTGAGCTCGGATATGACGCAAATGGTGAGATATCGTCCTCACTTGCCTCCATTCTTATGGCTGAGGGCGACATAGAGGGTGCCAAGGCCTGCCTCAACGCAGCATTCCAGAAGTATCCTGCAAGCCAGTCCGTGCTGGTGGCTCTTATCAATCTCTACATTGAGTCAAATGACGATCCCCAGAAGATTCTGGCTCTCATCCAAGCCGCCCAGAAGAACGAGCCGGACAACGCAACTCTGGTATATGCAGAGGGTAACGTATATTTCAGCACAGGCGATTTTGAGAAAGCCATAGAATACTATCAGAAATCTTATGACATGGACTCTACCTACGTCTTCGGTATATACGCCGTAGGTAATACGTATTTTGAAATGGCCGTTGATGTACAGGACGAGATGGACAAGCTGGATCTCCGTGATGTGGAAGGTTACGAGAAACTTCTGGCCGAGTTCGAGCAGGATCTGATGAATGCCATAGATCCTCTGGAGACGGCTTTTGCAATGACAGATGATCAAGATGTCAAGATAGCATCAGCATCAGCCCTGAAGCAGATATACTTCCGTTTCCGTGACAAGGATCCCAAGTATGCCGAGCAGCATGCCAAATATGAGACTTTCCTCAATAGCGTAGGTATTACAGAATAGTGATTGTCCCGAAATAGAAAAAGGTGCGCCAGGATTACAGCGCACCTTTTTTTATTGTCTGATGTTTCTTGTAAGTCGCTGAACCAGTTTTGAGTCAGACAGGAACTCGCTGGCGATGACCCTCAGCACGGTGTACGCAGGCACTGCTATAAGGATACCGAAGATACCGCTGATCTGCCCCGCCAACAGGATGACTATGAAAATCTCGAGTGGATGGGCCTTTACACTGTTGGAGTAGATGAGCGGTTGGAAGACATAGTTGTCGATCAGCTGAGTAACTATAAAGATGGCAAGGATTATGGCCAGAAACATCAGCAGCGGCATTTCGACACCATTGTTGATGTGGTATATAAGTCCCATCAGCACAGCCAGCACATCCCCGATAAGGGGGCCCAGGTAGGGTATGATATTGAGTACGCCAGAAGCGAAGGCCACCACAATCGCCAGCCTGGGATCAATCTTCGCTATGAAAACAAGGCCTATGCTGTTGAGGGTTGCGACAAACAGGGACTCAAGGGATATTCCTGCGAAATAGCGGGACAGCAGGTTGTTTATGGATTTGGCAGCCCTGCGGACTTTTTCCTCGTATCTGTCTGGGACTATGGTGGAAAGCGTGTCGGTTATAAGTCCATTCTCCATCAACAGAAAGAATGCAATGAATACTACTGAGAATACAGCTATGCCGAAGTTGGCTATGAAAGAGGCCAGTGAGACAATAATATTGGAGAATGTATTGATATTGACAAACTCCTTTATATAATTGAACAGGTACACTTCCAGCCTGAAATCCGGTTCTACTGAAGGTATGGACTTGATGATAAACTCGTTGATTTTCTCAAGCGGACCATATACCTGCGCACCAAGGTTGCTGAGACTCATATTGTTGACAAGGTGCACGAACTCGCCTATCATTGGTGCCAGCAGCAGGAACAGGGACAGGCAGATACATATGATCAGAGTCAGGGTCAGAACTGAGGCCAGCCACCTGGGGAAATGGAAGCTTTTGATCTGTATCCGGCACAGGGCTTTCACTACAGGCTTGCCGATAAGGGCTACCACTACTGCAAGGGCCACGTAAAGAAGGACTGTCCTGAAGTACCAGCCCAGGAACAGTATGATAGCCGTAACTCCGGCTATGATGATATATTTTGCTAATTTGTCCATATAAAAAGTATGACAGCACAAAAGTAAAAAAGTTCCGGCAGATTTCAAGTCTGCCGGAACTTTTTTAGTCAGCTTCCCTTCTCAAGGTAAGGATCTATTCTGCTGCTGCCTCTGTCGCTTCTGGTTTGGGTTGCGGCCTCTCGTTTCCAACGGCGACGTTTATAGTACGTCCCATGTACTCAGTTCCGTTCAGGGCCTCTATGGCTTTCATACCGTCTTCTTCCGACATCTCAACGAAACCATATCCTCTCGACCTTCTCGTTTCCTTGTTGACTATGATTCTGGCTGAGGATACTTCCCCGTAGGGAGTGAACAGCGAATTTAAATCCTCTCTCCTGACTCGGTAGTTCAGATTTGATACAAAGATATTCATGTGTGCAGTTTGGTTATATTTTCCCTGCAAAGGTATTAAAATTAATCCTCTTAGCAAAGAAAATGTAACAAACCGTCCCTTGGACTTTATTCGTGGCCGTAACTGCTGCCGTCAAAGCAGTGCGTACAGATCATATCCTTGGGCAGTCCTATTGCCGAGACGAGGTTCTCAATAGAGTTGAACTTTAAAGAAGCGACATTTACTTCCTTTTTGATGTATTCCACCATAGCCTCGTACTCAGGCGTGTCGTTCCTGACATACCTGCCGAGATTCTTGTCGTGCGCTCCCTCGTTCTTGAGGATGAAACGACGGGCAATCAATTCCAGGGGTGTCCTGGACTCGGAGAAGTTGATAAACTCGCAGGGATAAACCAACGGCGGGCAGCTGATACGCACATGTACCTCCTTCGCTCCGTATTCGTAGAGATTACGGACATTGTTGCGCAACTGGGTACCACGGACAATGGAGTCATCACAGAAGACAGGCTTGTGGTTTTTAAGTATGGCGCCATTCGGAATCAGCTTCATCTTGGCGACCAGGTTTCTCCTCTCCTGGCTGGTGGGTGTGAAACTGCGGGGCCAGGTGGGGGTGTATTTGACATAGCCGTTGCGGAAAGGCACTCCCTTCCCGTCGGAGTATCCTATGGCCATGCAGGTGCCGGAATCAGGTATAGAGCATACTGTATCCATTTCCGAGTCATCCTCTTTAGCCAGTTTGTAACCGAGTTTGTAGCGTACCTCGTCCACGTTTATACCCTCGTAGGAGCTTGCTGGATATCCGTAGTAAATCCACAGGAAAGAGCATATCTGCATCTTCTTCTTGGGCTTGACTATCTGCTCATAGCCGTCCGCTGTCATCCTGACAGCCTCTCCCGGTCCGAGTATGTATTCTTCCTTATAGCCAAGATTGGGGAACGCGCAGGTCTCTGAGGTCACGGCATGCGCCAATTCTTTCTCTCCGTTGTCGTCCACGGCTTCCTTCTTCCCGATAATCAGCGGTGTCCTTCCATAAAGATCCCTGCTTGCTATGATGCAGTTCTCTGTCATGATCAGGAATGAGCATGAGCCTTTGACTCTCTGCTGAACGGACTCTATGCCCTCCTCGAACGAGGCCGAGCAAGTGATGATCTGGGCTATCAGTTCAGTGGGATTGGTCTTTCCGGAACTCAGTTCGGTAAAGTTCTTGTTCTGGGAGAGCATTTCTTTCTCCAGAGAGTCTATGTTGCATATCTTGCCGACGGTGACGATGGCGAACCGTCCCAGATGCGAGTTGACAACAATAGGCTGGGCGTCAGTGTCGCTGATGACACCTATGCCGATATTTCCGGTATATTTGGAAAGATCGTCCTCGAATTTCACCCTGAAATAAGAGTTTTCCAAAGAATGGATGTCCCTGGCGAAGATGCCGTCACCGTTGTAGACCGCCATACCGCCCCTGCGGGTACCGAGATGCGAGTGATAGTCTACTCCGTAGAAGAGGTCGTTTCTGCATTTTTTTGTGGAGATGACTCCGAAAATTCCTCCCATAGATGTGTGTCGTTAAATTATGCCCGCAAATATACCGCGTTTCCGTGACTTTGCGCAATAAAATTTATGTTTTTTGGAATCCGCATTATAAGTTGCTGATAGTGGCGTTTATGCGTATGAATACATCTATGGCCGTCTCCAGGATGCGGCTTGGAAGTCCGAGTATCGCGTTAGCCGTATCCTGAATAATCATGACTGAGGGTATAAGCAGCATAGCGACGCTCACAATCGGGGCACAGAGCAGGTTGGCCAGCAGCGAGAAGAACGCGAAAGTCCCGAAATGAAGCATGATTATGGGTGCGGTGGTCGCCTGACAGGCAATGGTCATAGCACAGGCATCTGCCATTTTCCCCAGAATCTTATTCCGGACAGCAACGATGCCTCTCAGATAGGGAAATATCAGGAAAATCGCGGTCATCGCCGCATAGGAAAGCTGGAAACTTATTCCGGACGGAGCGGACGGATCAGCAATTGTTATTATGATTGCGCTTAGTGACAGCGCATTCAGACCGCTGCGCCTCCTGCCGCCCAGAGCGCCGGCCTCGTATATGCTGAACATGACAGCCGCTCTTAATATCGATACTCCGCAGCCGGTGAAAATGGTGAAGGCCCATAAGGCCAGAATGATGATTATAGAGCGTACGCGCCTGGCCGCCGGAGAATTTCCTGTAAAAGCAAGAAGCTTGAGCAGAAGTCCGTAGAGCAGCCCCAGGTGCATTCCCGACAGGGCCAGCAGATGAATGGCTCCGCTTTGCCTGAAACTCTCCTCAATATCTGCGGGTATTTCATCCTGATACCCGTATGCCAGGGCCTTTACCACCGCGCGGGTCTGAGCCATCCCCTCTGAGGGCAGAGCAGCGTCCACGGCCGCGGAAAATTTCCACCTCAGCCTTGCCGGCAACACGCGCAACGGGTAAGAAGCGTTTGTAATGACGTTTATAGTTGAGTATTTTCCACAAAAGCAGGTATAGAAGATTCCCCGGTCTCCCATGTATCCCTGATAGTCGAAATCCTCCGAGAAGTTACTCACCCTGGAGCATCGGACAGTCGCATGGACACTGTCTCCTGGCATCCATGGCACATTGTCCGGAACATTATATATAATGGTGTTCTCGTTTCCGACAGCAACTTCCAGAAACGGATTTCCGGAAGAGGACCGTCCTCCGTCAGTTATAATCCCCTGAATATCAACACTGCGGCCATCCCTCAACAGCGAGCCGCGCACATCTGGACGCATTGTCTCCATACATAGGTATCCGGTTGCGCCCAGGAAAGGAAAGAGAAGGAATGTCAGCCGGGAACATTTGATGCAGAACGGCAATATGACTGCGGTCAGGACTGTTGCAACTGCCGCTGCGACTGACGGATGCCAGTATCCGTGAACATTGCTGCCGCATAGATACGCCGCTGCCAGATTGCCTGCTGTGAAGAGCAGCGCTGTAATGAAAAGAAACATCTCCCTCCTCATGCTTTCCACACCTTTCAGATATTATGTTCATTTTGACTGCAAGGTAACAATTGTTTATGGAAATTCCTATTTTATATGTAACTTTGCAAGATTGTTGGAATAATTTTTAACAAATAAAAAGATTATGATAGTATTGGTAATCAACTGCGGAAGCTCATCGTTGAAGTATCAGGTCCTCGATATGAGGAGCGACAATGACCACAATCTCATGGCCAAGGGTCTAGTGGAGAGAATAGGACTGGAAATGGGAGAGATAACCCACCGTCCTTCAGGCAAGGACAAGCTGGTCATCTCCAAGCCCGTTCCCGATCATACAGAAGGTATAAAGTCTGTTCTGGAACTTCTTACGGACTCTGAGCACGGAGTCCTGAAGTCTCTTGAGCAGATAGAGGCCGTAGGTCATAGAGTCGCCCACGGCGGCGAGCTTTTCCCGGAGTCCTGCGTGGTGGATGACAAAGTGATCGAGGGCATCAGGAACCTGTGCGAGCTGGCGCCTCTGCACAATCCCGCCAATCTGCTCGGTATAGAGGCGGTGAAAAAGCTGCTGCCACAAGTACCTCAGGTGGCTGTATTTGACACCTCATTCCATCAGACCATGCCCGATTATGCATATATGTACGCGATACCTTACGAGCTTTATGAGAAGTACGGTGTGCGCCGCTACGGATTTCATGGAACGAGCCACAAGTTTGTGGCTTACAGAGCCTGTGAGTTTCTCGGCATGGATATCGCCAATTCAAAAATAGTGACCTGCCATCTCGGTAACGGCGGCTCGGTGACAGCTGTGCTCAACGGCAAGTCGGTAGACACATCCATGGGATTCACTCCAGTGGAGGGCGTTGTGATGGGAACCCGCTGCGGCAATATCGACGCCGGTGCAGTGACTTACCTGCAGAGCAAGCTGGGACTGGACGTGGACGGCATCACCAAGCTGTTGAACAAGAAGAGCGGCTTCCTGGGTGTATCCGGTGTGTCATCAGACTGCCGCGACATCGTAAACGCCTATGAGAACGGCAACTACAGGGCAGGTCTCTCTCTTAACATGTTCTATCACAGTGTACGTAAGTATATCGGCGCCTACAGTGCCGTCATGGGCGGCCTGGACGTCATAGTATTTACTGGTGGCATCGGAGAGAATGACAGCGACGCACGCCGTGACATCTGCTCTACACTGGGCTATCTCGGAGTGGATTTTGACGAAGCGGCAAATAAAGGCGTACGCGGTGAGGACAAACTGCTGACAAGGCCGGACTCCAGAGTCAAGGTGCTTACTCTCTCCACCAACGAGGAACTGGTAATTGCCAGGGACACTATGAACCTGACACGCAGATAACAATGTCGATAAATATCTCAACCTTATAAAATCATGATTACAAATTTTGAACAGATTTACGAACTTCTTCGTTCCAAGACCAGAAAACGTCTGATTGCGGCATGGGCCGTGGATGATCACACCATCACAGCTGCTTACAAGGCTGTACAGATGGGAATCGTGGACGCCACTCTCGTAGGTGACGTGAACATGATCAAGAAAGTCTGCGAGGCCGAGAAGATCGACCCCACCGTATTTACCATCATCAACAACGACAATGAGCTGGCTTCCATAGCGCAGGCAGTCCTCATGGTCCGCGAGGGACAGGGCGATATCCTGATGAAGGGTCTTTGCTCTACGGACAAATATATGAGAGGCATTCTCAACAAGGAAAAGGGACTGCTTCCTCCCAAGGCCGTTCTCAGTCACGTATGCGTGCTGTCCAACCCCAATTATCACAAGCTCGTAGTCCTCGGTGACATGGCAGTCATTCCTCTTCCTGACCTCAATCAGAAAGTCGCTATCGTAAAATATCTTGTCAACACCGCCAAGGCTCTCCAGATCGAGAAACCGAAGGTTGCCCTGCTCGCAGCTACCGAGCAGATGCTTCCCGGTATGCAGGCCTGCGTGGATGCGGCCATCATCTCCAAGATGATTGACCGCGGACAGATTCCCGGATGCGTAGGTGACGGCCCTCTCGCCCTCGACGTAGCCATCTCCAAGGAGGCCGTCGAGATCAAGAAGCTCGTCAGCCCCGTGGCCGGTGACGCAGACTGCCTCCTCTTTCCCAACATCGAGTCAGCCAACACATTCTACAAGGTCAACTCACAGTTATGCAAGGGCGTGAAACAGGCCGCCATCGTGGCCGGAGCCATGGCTCCCTGCGTGCTCTCCAGCCGTGCCGACAGTATAGAGACCAAGTTGAACTCCATCGCCCTCGCGGCCTTAACAGCTAAATAGTCCGGGAGCATGGCATATATATTGGCAATCAATCCCGGTTCGACATCGACCAAGATATCGCTCTTTGACGGGGCTAAGGAAGTATTTACCAAGACTCTCCGACACTCTGCAGAGGAAATGTCCAAGTACGAGAACGTCATCGACCAGTTCAAGTTCCGTGAGGAGACCATCGTCAAGGCACTTGAGGACAACGGTGTGAGACTGGAGGACATCAAGGTGATAGTCGGCCGCGGCGGCCTGCTCAGACCTATACCTTCCGGTGTCTATGAGGTCAATGAGGCGATGCTCAAGGACCTCAGCTCAGCCTGCTACGGCGAGCACGCCAGCAATCTCGGCGGCATCATCGCCAATGAGCTGGCCTCAAGAATCAAGGACTGCAAGGCTTATATAGCTGATCCCGTAGTCGTGGACGAGCTCTGTGACGTGGCCCGTATCGGCGGTCATCCGATGTTTCCCAGAATATCCATCTTCCATGCCCTGAACCATAAGGCCATCGCTAAGATGTATGCCAGGGAGACCGGAAAGGAGTACGGTGATCTCAACCTGGTCGTAGTCCACATGGGCGGCGGCGTGTCCGTTGCGGCTCACTGCAAGGGCAAGGTCGTGGATGTGAACAATGCTCTTTACGGCGAAGGCCCCTTCAGCCCTGAGCGTAGCGGCGGTATCTCCGCGAAGCAGCTTGCCGACGCATGTTTCAGCGGCAAATACTCCCAGTCCGAGATCAACAAGATTATCTCAGGCAAGGGCGGCGTGGTGGCTCATCTCGGAACCAACTCCTTCAAGGAGGTCGAGGACCGCGTGGCTGCCGGAGACCAGAAGGCCAAGCTCATAGCGGATGCGTTTATCTACAATGTGGCCAAGGCCATCGGAGGCATGGCAGCGGCTCTTTCCGGAAAAGTGGACGCCATCCTGCTCACAGGCGGTATCGCTTACGGCAAGGAGATGATGCAGCAGCTTACGGACATGGTGTCATTCATCGCTCCCGTGAAAGTCTATCCCGGAGAGGATGAAATGGCGGCACTTGCAGGCAATGCTCTCGCAGTAATGGAAGGCCGCGAGGAAGTCAGGAAATACTGATTACTGACAATCAGTTCTTATTGAAGGCTGAGGGGGCTTGCCCTCTCAGCTTTTTTGTTCTTGTCAGGAAGAATATGAACAGACCCAGGGCCGCGGCTGTTCCTGTCAGGTAACTTACAGTTGCCGGCAAGGACAGCCCTCCTACATTATAGGGGGCTATCATGAAATAGCATACGCAGACAAATGTCAGGAATGTGGCCGGAATGGACATGACAAGGTGGTTCTTGCGGTTGTGAGCCAAGTAGGCCGCCGCGGTCCACAGCACGACGGTCGCCAGTACCTGGTTGCCTATGCCGACATATTTCCAGATGGTGGAGAAGTCAACCTTGCACAGGACGTAAGCCACGATAAATATGGGCACGGCTATGAAGAGTCTGTTCCGCATAGGTTTCTGATTGAGTCTCAGAGCGTCTCCGATGGTGAGCCTCAGGCTGCGGAACGCGGTGTCACCGGAGGTGATGGGGCATACGACTACTCCCAGAATCGCGATGACGGCTCCAAGACGGCCAAGCCATGACTGGCAGATCTCGTCCACCATAATGGCAGGAGTCTTGCCGGCATCGGCCGCTGCGTTGAGGCCATCGGGACCGCCGAAGTAGGCGATGGCGGCGGTGGCCCATATCATGGCTACCAGTCCCTCGGCTATCATCGCTCCGTAGAATATGGGCCGGCCGTATTTCTCATTGCTCAGGCAGCGGGCCATGATGGGGCTCTGGGTGGAGTGGAAGCCGGAGATGGCTCCGCATGAGATGACCACGAAGAGCATCGGGACGAGTATGTTGTCCTCAGGATTGGTGTGAAAGTTGCGGAAACTGTCGGCCGTCAGTTCAGTAAGGCATATCTCGCCAGAGAATCCCTTGACAAACAGGACGCCGGCTATGGCGACGGCCATGAAGAGCAGGACAGCTCCGAAGACAGGATACAACTTGCCGATGATTTTGTCGACGGGCAGGAGTGTGGCCACTATGTAATAAGCGAACACTATGTAAAGCCATATGCGCTTGTCCCAACCGGTAAGGGTGTGCAGCAGGTCGGCGGGCCCCGTGACAAATGATACTCCTACAGCGATGAGAATAAACGACGAGAAGATGACCAGAAATTTCTTGACTCCTCCACCAAGATATTTTCCGACCATGTCGGGCAGGCTCATGCCGTCATTGCGCACCGAGAGCATGCCCGAGAAGAAGTCGTGCGCAGCTCCCATGAAGATGCAGCCCAGCACTATCCAGACATACGCCACCGGTCCGTATGCCGCGCCCAGAATGGCTCCGAAAATGGGGCCGAGACCGGCTATGTTGAGGAACTGGATGATGAATATCCTCCAGGGCTTCATTTCCTTATAGTCCACCCCGTCGGCAAGTCTTTTTGCAGGAGTGGGACGTGAGGAGGAGACCCCGAAGAATCTCTCTACGAATTTACCATAAGTGAGGTAGCCTATAATCAAGGCTGACAGGCAGGCTATAAAAGTAATCATCGGTTCAGCGGTTAAAAAACATTGCGAATTTAAAAAAATCGTGGACATTTGTGTAATTTTGCAGCATGAATGCAAGAGTTCCTACCGAGTTGGGGACCGAGCGGATCCCCAAACTTCTGAAACAGTATGCTGTACCCGCGATTATCGCGATGACAGCCTCCTCGCTCTACAATATGGTCGACGCCATTTTTATTGGTCACGGTGTGGGTCCCTATGCCATATCGGGTCTGGCGTTGACATTTCCGTTCATGAACCTGGCCGCTGCTTTCGGTACCCTTGTCGGTGTCGGAGCCTCTACGATGGCCTCGATGCTGCTCGGGCAGAAGAACTACGACATAGCCCGCAAGGTATTGGGGAATGTGGTGGTGCTCAATTTCATCATCGGCCTGCTGTTTACGATAGTGGCCCTGGTCTTCCTCAATCCGATACTGTATTTCTTCGGAGCGAGTGAGAACACTATATCCTATGCCCGCGAGTACATGGAGATAATCCTGGCGGGCAACGTGATCACCCACATCTACTTCGGCCTGAACTCCCTGCTCCGCTCCGCCGGACATCCCAAGAAGGCTATGGCCGCGACCATCATGACAGTGCTCCTCAACGCGGTCCTGGACCCGCTGTTCATCTTTACGTTTGACATGGGTATCCGTGGAGCCGCCGTGGCCACCATTCTGGCACAGATAGTGGCTCTGATACTGGTGGTTGTATGGTTCTGCGACAAGCGTGAACTGATACATTTCGAGCGCGGTATCTTCCGGTTGGAGAAGCGCATTGTCAAGGATTCGATAGTCATTGGCCTGGCTCCTTTCCTGATGAATTTCGTTGCCTGCTTCGTAGTGATCCTTATCAATATGAGATTGAAGACATATGGTGGAGACCTTGCCATCGGAGCCTACGGAATCGTCAACCGCATATCATTTGTATTCATTATGATTGTGTCCGGTCTGACTCAGGGCATGCAGCCTATTGCCGGCTACAACTACGGTGCCCGGCAGATGTCCCGCGTGTATGAAGTCCTCAAGAAGACCCTTCTTTACGCGACAGTAGTGCTGACCATCGGCTTTCTGATCGGCGAGCTGTGCCCGGGACTTGTAGTGGCCATATTCACAGACGATCCTGAGCTTGTGGAGAAGTCGATCAAGGGTATGCGACTGGTAGTTGGCATGTTCCCCCTCGTGTCTCTGTCAATGGTCATCGGCAACTTTTTCCAGAGTATCGGCAAGCCCAAGCAGGCCATATTCCTGTCTCTGTCCAGACAGCTGATATTCCTTATCCCGTCACTGTGGCTCCTGCCCCTGTTCTTCGACATCGCCGGAGTCTGGGTCAGCTTTATGGTATCGGACTTTCTGGCCTCTGTCGTAGCGGTTATCCTATTGTTGAACTTTATCAGAAAAAATAAACCCCATGAACAACTACAGTCATAATTTCGCCGTCAGCGTGGGCCGTCAGCTGGGAAGCGGCGGCCGTAATGTGGCTCTTGCCATCTCCAGAAAGATGGGGATATCATTTTATGACAAGGAAATTATCACCCAGGCGGCCAAAGACAGCGGACTGGCTCCGGAGTATTTCGAGAAGGTGGACGAAAAACCGTCGTTTCCCATAGTGGGCGGACTTACCGGCATGAACCTCCCTTTCTATTCCACAGGCGTGCTCAATACTGACTACTATTTGGGCAACAACAACCTCTTCCAGATTCAGAGCCGTACTGTTGAGATGCTGGCAGAGAACGGTCCGGGAGTATTCGTAGGCCGTTGTGCAGACTATATCCTGCGTGATCACCCGAGGCTGTTGACCGTCTTCATCACTGCCACTATGGAAGACCGTATCAAACGGCTGTCCAAGCTGCTGTCCATTACCTCTGACGAGGCCGCCGCCCGGATTAAGGAGTGCGACCGCAGACGTGCGGAATATTACAATTACTACACTTTCAAGAAATGGGGTGATGCCGCCTCTTACCAGCTGTGTCTGAGCACATCCCTCTTTGGAGAGGAGGAGACCGCCGACCTCATCGTCTCTATCGTACGCGACAAACTCATCGGATAGTCCGGATCCTATACTTGTCCCGGGATGCGGTTGGCTATAAAATCACGTCCCACGATGACCCTGAGTGCCTGAGGTATCACCTCCAAAGTCACAGGAGTGGTACCCACGACCTCTCCGTCTATCTCTATCCTGTCCGGATGACGGGTTATAACCGACACTTTACGTATCATCTTATGGGACACTTCCTTCACATTGTATATGGTTCCCTTGAACAACTGCTTGAACAGCAGCAGGAATTTCAGTTTGGAGACTTTCCGTGCCACCATCAGATTGATAAGTCCGTCATCGGCCACGGCGTCAGGGACCTGCATCATCCCTCCACCGCTGTATTTTCCGACACCGAACCCCACCGAGAATATCCTGCCGGTAAAGAAATTCTTGCCGTCAGCCACCACTTTTCCCCTGCTGGAACGACGTCCGATCAATGCTTTAAGCGCTGCCTTCACATATGCCAGCTCCCCTGCCCTTCCTTTGTTCTTGGCCTCATTGCAATACATGCATATATTGGCGTCCAGACCGACTCCTGCCACATTGACCATGTAACGGGTGTTTTTAACCCCCGCCTGGATATACTCTACCTTCCCCACATCCTGAAGCACTGTCTGCCCGTCTATTATGGTATCTATCGCCCTATCGTAGTCATTGGGAATCTGATACATCCTCGTCCAGTCATTGGCGGACCCGGCAGGCAGGACAGCCAGCGTGACATCACTCACCGATACTTCCTGCTGATAGAAAAGGCCATTGACAATCTCGTGGAGCGTACCGTCCCCCCCTACTGATATTATATTCCTGAACCCGCGTTTCAAGGCATATATCACAAGTTCCACAGCATGATATCTATGAGTGGTGAACACCTCTTCAAAAACGAATCCTCTGCTTTTCAACTTATTGGACAGCACAGGCCACTCTGTGGCGACCCGTCCTCCCCCGGCATTGGGGTTCACAACCGCTATCCATGTACTGTCATTCATCTGTTGATAAAAATTTTCGCGAAAATAATATTAAATATCGGTTGGATGAAAAGAATTTCTAATTTTGCAGATTAGGTTAAAGTATAAATATGGGTAAAATTATTGCTGTAGCAAATCAGAAAGGAGGAGTCGGGAAGACCACGACAGCCATCAATCTGGCTGCATCGCTGGCTGTTTTGGAAAAAAGGACTTTGCTGATCGACGCTGATCCGCAGGCAAACACGACGTCAGGACTGGATTTCGATCCGGACTCCAATCAGGGCAATACCCTATATGAGATTCTTATAGGGAAGAAAGAGATGAAAGACGTGATCATGGACACCGAGATAAAGGACCTGAAGATCATACCGTCGCACATCAACCTTGTAGGAGCGGAAATCGAACTTATCGACATGGAAGACAAGGAGTCGGCAATGACAAAGGCTCTAAGCAAGGTAACTGACCAGTTTGAGTACATCATCATCGACTGCCCGCCGTCCTTAGGCCTGATTACGGTCAACTGCCTGACAGCATCCAACTCAGTTATAATCCCCGTCCAGACCGAATTCTTCGCATTGGAAGGGCTGAGCAAGCTGCTCAATACCATAAAGCTCATACAGACACGGCTCAATCCGGACCTCAAGATAGAAGGCTTTCTGCTCACCATGTACGACAGCCGTCTGAGACTGGCCAATCAGGTGGTGGAGGATGTCCGCCATCATTTCGGAAGCATGGTGTTCAACACTATCATACAGCGCAATGTCCGCCTCAGCGAAGCTCCGTCCCACGGCAAACCCGTGATACTTTACGACGCCATATCGGCCGGTACCAACAACTATCTCAATCTGGCCAAGGAAATAATATCTAAAAACTCATAGCTCATGGCAAACAGAAGAGACGCATTGGGGAAAGGCCTGGGAGCTCTTATTTCCGGCATGGACGGCCAGGTTACGTCATCTCCCGCTCCAGCTCCGACACACAATCCGGCCTCGATATGCGAGATCCCCGTAGACAAGATATCAGCCAACCCATACCAGCCACGAAGCAATTTCGATGAGGAGGCCCTGTCCGAACTGACCGAGTCCATACGGCAACTGGGCATCATCCAGCCCATAACCGTACGCAAGATAGGCCTGAAATATCAGATTATCAGTGGAGAGCGACGTTTCAAAGCCGCTTCCGCCGCCGGGCTGAAGACCATTCCTGCCTACATCAAAGACACTGATGACCAGGGGATGCTGGAGATGGCCATCGTGGAGAATATCCAGAGAGAGGACCTCGATGCCATAGAGGTGGCCCTGAGCTTTCAGAGACTTATGGACGAATGCAGCCTTACCCAGGAGTCCATGGCCGATAAAGTCGGCAAGAAAAGGGCTACTGTAGCCAACTACCTAAGACTTCTGAAGCTTCCGGCCGAGATACAAGTCTGCATCAGAGACAAGAAGATATCCATGGGGCACGCCAAGGCCATACTCTCCCTCTCCGACCCCATGGCCCAGATAAGCCTTTGCGACGAGATAGTAAAGCGCAATCTGTCCGTAAGGCAGGCTGAGACAAAGGCCCAGAACATATTGAAGAAAAATGAAGAGAAGAAAGAGACGGAAGAGAAGAAAGCCTCGTCCGAACTTCCTGACAGCTATTACAGGGTATTGGAGATCGTCGGAAGGTATTTCGGGAACAATATAAGCATCAAAAGATCGGAACAGGGCAAAGGAAGTTTCACAATACAGTTCTCATCCGATGCGGAAGTGGAATCATTTTTGAAAGCGATTGAGAACATCAACAATTAAAATGCTTACAGACGTGCGGAAAACGGTTCTGATAATACTCATTTCATTGTTTTTACTTCCCCTTCAGGCACATGCCCAGTTTATCAACAGCGGCGGAAGTGGAAGCATGTCAGGTTCTGCCGCCTCGTCCGATTCCTCATCGAAAGAAGAGTCCTATACTCTGAAAAGGTACTTCAACTCTCTTGCCCACAAGGACTCCATGGCTATAGGCTGGGCATTTGCCGGTTCATTTATTCTTCCGGGAACGGCCCAGATATACAATGGGGACTACTGGAAACTGCCGATAATCTATGCCGGTATCGGAGGTATGCTGGGCGGAGGTATCTACTACAACTCCCAGTTCAAGAAGACCGGCAGCGAATCCGACAAACTGACAAGGAACCTGTTCTTCATAGGTGCCGCGGCTTTTTACTGGGGACAACTATTGGACGGTGCCGCAAGTTACAAGTCGTACCGCCCGCACCTGCCGGGCAGAGCGACCATATATTCCGCTCTTCTGCCAGGCCTTGGACAGATATACAACCGGGAATACTGGAAACTGCCGATATATTACGGAGGACTGGCCGTAGCCGGTTACTGCTGGTACTACAATGACCTGCAGTATAAACGGTTCCAACATGACTACAATATGGCCACCCAGCCCGGAGGCAATTATACTGGTTCCTTATCTGTTGACAACCTGCAATACTACAGAGACTATTACCGCCGCTATAGAGACTACTCGATTGTAGCGACAGTTCTGATATACATTCTCCAGATCATAGACGCGGATGTATTCGCGACAATGAGCGAGTTCGATGTCAATCAGAATCTAAGCATGGACATCGAGCCGGCGATCATAGAGCCCATCAACTACGATTTCACCACCAATTACACTCTGGCCATGCCGACCGGCAGCGCAATGGGTGTAAAAATGAATTTCAGATTTTAATCAATGAGACGTACTTTAATACTGTTGGCAGCAGCTATCCTGCTCTGTATTCCTGCCACTACCTCAGGAAAACCGAAAAACGATAAAGAGAAAAAGAAAGTCACCCTGTTTGCCAGTCCCGACAGAAAATCCCTCTTGAGGGAAAGGGACTCGCTCCGTCAGGCCAACGAGGCCCTGATACTGGAGCTGGACAGCCTGTATCAGATATATTCCGAAATGGAATACGAGTCATTACAAGAGACGGACTCCATCAATATAGGCATCATGGCCATGGACGGCATTGACCATCTACAGATCTCAGACACCGCTTCCGCTGTCTCACGGGACTCCCTGCTGAGCCTGTGGTATCAGCAGCGCGATCTGAACCTGATGGAAGTGGAACCGTCCGACATAGACACCATAGAGATGGTATCCGACATACCGGACTCAATATACATCAGCCGGTTACAGAAACTCAACCCATATATCTCAGTACCGTACAACCGCATCATCCGTAACCACATAGTCTACTACACTCAGAAAATGCCCGAGAAGATGGAACGGATACTCGGACTGGCCACTTATTACATTCCTATCTTCGAAGAGATCTTTGACCAATATGACATGCCGCTGGAGCTCACAGCCATGGCTGTCATTGAGTCTGCCCTCAACCCCAAGGCGGTATCCAGGGCCAGGGCAAAAGGCATGTGGCAGTTCATGTACTCCACTGCCAAGCGTTACGGGCTGACCATCAACTCATACGTTGACGAGCGATTCGACCCTATCGCCTCCGCCCACGCGGCAGCGAGGTACCTGCGCGACTCATACCTCATCTTCGGAGACTGGACTTTGGCCATAGCCTCATACAACTGCGGGGCCGGCAACGTCAACAAGGCCATCCGCCGTTCCGGCGGTTCCAAGGACTTCTGGGAGATATATCCCTACCTTCCCCGCGAGACACGCGGATACGTGCCCTCGTTCTTCGCCGCACTCTACGCGATGAGATACTACAAAGAGCACAACCTGACACCTGAGCACATCCCGATGCCGCCCCACACAGACACCATCAAGGTCAATAAAATGCTGCATTTCGAGCAGATAGCCCACTACACCGGAGCCAGCATAGAGGAGCTGCGCACACACAACCCACAATACCTGCACGACATCATTCCCGGCACTGAGAAAGAGTATATCCTCCAGTTGCCATACCAGTTCACCGGAGCATTTATCGACCACGAGGATGAGATTTATGCCTACAACGACTCCGTATATTTCAGTCCGGCAGCGCTTAAAAAGATACAGCAGTCAGCCGAGCCGTCCAAGATCATCCATAGAGTTAAACGTGGAGAGACACTCAGTCACATCGCCCTCAGGTATGGAGTATCCGTAAAGAACATCCAGAGATGGAACGGCATTGGCACCCGCATACGGGAAGGTCAGAGACTGGCCATCTACACCAAGGGCAACGGACCTGCCACCTCATCCTCATCAAGCAGCGGGAAAGTCAACACAAGCGTATCCAACGGCTACGTGATGTATACCGTCCGCTCCGGAGACAATCTCTGGAACATTGCCAAGAAATTCAGCGGAGTGAGCGTAAACGACCTGCAGCGTCTCAACGGGCTGAGCAAGAACAGCAAGATATATCCCGGCAAGAAACTCAAAATCAAAAAGGCCAACTAAGCTGCAGCCGGAACCTCAGACAGTCCTTTTCCCGGTCCGCATACTTGGACGCCGAGCATTTGAGACTAAGGTTGAACCATCTTACGGGCTTGTATGTCAGAAGCGCATACAGGCCCGTTCCTTTTCCGTAATAGGCCGGGACAGAGAACGAGCCCGGCACATCCCCCTCATAGCAGTATACTCTGGAAGTCCAGTCCTCCGTCCAGAACAGTGTCAGCCGCAGCGAACACCTTAGCTTTCCGGACGGAGAGCGGTACCCTGCCTCCTGGAACAGCAAGCCTCCCACAGTCCCGGCCCACGTGCCCTCAAAGCGCGTGGACAGCTCCAGACCACTGCCTCCCGCATAGCTGTACTCCGTTCTCAGCCTGACCTGACGTGTGCCGCGCCCGCTGTCATAAGACCCGCTCACCTTGGCATACAGCGTATGCTCCTGCGCCACGGTCCAGCCGCAGTCTACAGAAGCTCTCAGCACATCCGAAGCATTCCTCACTCCAAAGCGGGCATAGGGGAAATGTGTATATTCCACCGACGAGGACAGCGTAACATCCCGTACCGGAGTCCACCTCAGGGCGGCCGAGGCCCCATGCTCGTTGTTGACATTGCTGCGGCAGTAGGCACCGGCATGAGCCGCTATGTAATCCTTGGAATAATACCTGTACACCGCCGACACCTCCAGAGAGGACGAGAACGGATACACCGCCCCGAGTATTCCCGCGAAATCGAAGTCCTTGTCCAGAGCCGCCTCTCCGAAGACCCTGCACCCCTTGTACGAGAACATAAAATCCATGGACGCATTGCCCCACCAGCCGTCATAGCGCAGATGCGAGTTGTAATAGGAAGTACGCCGGCCATCCAGTTTGTCATACCGGTACGCCGCCACTGTCGCACCGACTTTCAAGCAGCTGCCTTTCCACGACACATTCATTCCGGCCACGCGCTCCCGCAGAGCGTCTCTTGCGGCACGGTCCGCATCGCTGTCATGCAGTCCGTCTTCCGGCTTGGAGACGAAATACTCCCCCTCCACTTTCGCATCCTGACCGTTGTCCGAGTAAAATACGGTCGCCTCAATTCCCGCCGGAAAAGCGAGAGTCAAGCCGGCACCGTGAAAATAATTGTTCTCGTCCGTGGATGTGTAGGGACGGACTCCAGCCTGTCTCCTTACGACCGTGGAAGGCGAGGCCAGGGACGACATAGAGAACCCGCTCCAAAGCACCAGTCCCTGACCGAAACGCAGTGAATAATTCCCGGCCACCGCACTGACCAGACGGTAATGGCCGTCCTTAGAGAGCCTTATGTCGCCGGCCGAGACATAAAACGAGTAAAAATCCGGGAATCCGCGCTCACCGGCATCGCTTTCCAGAGTAAAGCCCACGCCATACTGCCCGTTCAGTTCCGCATTGAACTTGGTCAGCAGCGGCACCGGCAGACCGCCCGTCTCCTCCTTCTCCCGTTTCAGCTCCCATCTGCTCCGCACCAGCAGCTTGCCGGACACATCCAGCCGCCTGTCTTCCATCACCTCACCGGGAAGGAATGTCACAAACGGCCTCAGGACTCTCACCTTCTCCGCATCGAAACCATCCACCAGCGACAGCTCTGCCTCCGAGGAGACTGCCCCATATTCCGCCCTGTATTCCAGCAGACTGGCCACCATGAACGGGGTCATCAGCGGAAATGCCTCCAGCGTCTCCCTGTCCGCCATATTGAGATCCAGCGGCCTGACCATGAGACCTGTCAGGTATTCCGCCAGCTCCTCCGGGTCTCCTCCGCCGGCCTCGCACTGCTCCTCAATCAGACGCACTATGGCATCCGGCAGTTCCTGAGCCTTCACCGGCACACTGCACAACAAAAAAGCCGCTCCGAGAAGGGCGGCTCCGTAAACTATCGTCTTCCCTTCAAATCTCCCCCACATACCAGACTTATTTGAGTTTTCTACATCGTCAATCGACTTTAAACTTGTACTTTATCTCCTTGAGTTCCCTGTTGGCCCTCTCTATCTTCGAAGCCAGGTCATTCTTGAACTCCACGACCTTCTCCATCACGGCCGGGTCTCCCGTACCTATGATCTGTGCAGCCAGAATAGCCGCGTTCTTGGCCCCGTCAAGGGCGACAGTCGCCACAGGTATACCGGAAGGCATCTGTAGGATGGACAGCACCGAGTCCCAGCCGTCCATCGAGTTGGATGACTTGATGGGCACTCCTATCACAGGCACCGGAGTATAAGCCGCTATCACACCGGGCAGATGAGCGGCACCGCCGGCACCGGCGATTATCACCTTGATGCCCCTTTCCTTTGCGGCAGTGGCGAACCGCATCACCTCGACGGGCACTCTGTGGGCCGACAAGGCATTGATCTCAAACGGTATTTCCATCGAATCGAGAAACTCCGCTGCCTGCTTCATCACCGGCATGTCCGAAGTGCTTCCCATGATAATTGATACTATCGGTTTCATCTTACACTGATTTACATTGTTTACGGCAAATTTAATCTAAAAAAACTTTATTTCTGCTTTTTTTGCCTTACTTTTGCGTTATGGACAGGATAAAACTTCACGACAAGTATTTCAAGCTTTTCATTCCCAATGAGAAGATAGAGGAGGCCGTCAGAAAGACAGCCCAGCAGTTGAACCATGACTACGCTGACGGCGACATACCGGTGTTCCTGAGCGTGCTCAACGGCTCGTTCATGTTCACGGCCTCGCTGATGAAATACATAGACTTCCTGTCGGAACTGTCCTTCGTCAAGATGGCCTCTTACTGCGGCACATCGTCCATCGGCCAGGTCAAGCAGCTCATCGGACTGTCGGATAGCCTCAGAGGCAGGCGCGTCATCATCGTCGAGGACATCGTGGACACCGGCAAGACCATCACGGACATGTATGCCATGCTGCAGGACATGGGCGTGGCCGACATCAAGGTCTGCACCCTGTTCCTCAAGCCCGGCGCCTACAAGGGCAATGTCAGGATAGACTACCACGCCATGGAGATAGGCAATGAGTTCATCGTCGGCTATGGACTTGACTATGACCAGCTCGGACGCCAGCTCCAGGACATCTATATCGTCGAATAACTAACTGTATACAAACATATCAACATCATGAGATACTATATCTTATTCGGCCCTCCGGGGGCCGGCAAAGGCACTCAGGCCAAACAAATAGTGGACAAATACAATTACCTTCACATCTCCACCGGAGACCTCCTCCGCCATGAGATAGAAGCCGGTACAGAGCTCGGAAAGAAAGCGGCTGAGCTTATCGAAAGGGGCGACCTCGTCCCGGATGAAGTGGTTGTCGGCATGATCCGCAGAAAGATTACCGACAATCCCCACATCAAGGGCTTCCTCTTCGACGGATTTCCCCGCACCATCGCCCAGGCCGAGACCCTGGACAGCATGCTGAATGAGTTCGGCGGAAAAGTAGACGCCGTCATCTCACTTACACTGGAGGACAAGCAGGTGTACGACCGCATCCTTCACAGGGCTATGATAGAGAACCGCAAGGACGACATGGACCGGGCCACCATCGAGCACCGTATCGCCACATATCACCAAAAGACAGAGCCGCTTATCTCCTACTACAAGGGCAAGGGCAACTACCGCGAGATAGAGGGCAATGACACCATCGGGAACGTATTCGCCAACATCTCCCGCATCCTTGACGAATAAGCTCAGCCGGTCCCAGTGGATTTTCTTTCACGCACTTAACAAAAGGTGCCCCGTTCTGGTTTGAAAGCCGAACAGGGCACCTTTTGACTAGACTAAATCACTGACAATCAGAGCAAACCATCATCCAGAGTGTGCCCTTGCGTTCCCTCGAAGCAAAAAGCCGCATCCAGGAGCGGGATTTGTTTGGAAAAACGGCATAAATTCTCTAAGACATCAAAAGATTTCCTATCTTTGTCCGCATGTGCCGGATTTCCAGCGACAAGAGAGCCAAGCACAAAGCGAAAATATTATTACATAGAGACTTATGTCAGGAAGCAATTTCATAGACTACGTTAAGATATTCTGCGCTTCGGGAAACGGGGGCAACGGCTCCACTCATCTGCGCAGGGAAAAATATATACCCAAGGGCGGTCCTGACGGGGGAGACGGAGGCCGTGGAGGCCATATCATCCTCAGGGGGGATCCGCAGTACTGGACTCTTATTCATCTGAAATATCGCAAGCATATCAAGGCGGAGCACGGAGGAGCCGGAAGCGGAGGACTGCGGCACGGAGCCAACGGCAAGGACATCATCCTGGATGTACCGTTGGGGACTGTAGCCAAGGACGCCGAAACCGGGGAGGTGCTTTGCGAGATAATGGAGCCCGGGCAGCAGGAGATACTGGTGCGCGGAGGACGCGGCGGCAAGGGCAATGACTTCTTCAAGTCCGCGACCATGCAGACCCCGCGTTTCGCCCAGGAAGGCGAACCGGGTAAGGAAGGATGGTTCATCTTGGAGCTGAAGCTGCTGGCCGATGTCGGCTTAGTGGGCTTTCCCAACGCCGGCAAGTCAACACTGCTGTCGGCTGTCTCAGCGGCAAGGCCCAAAATAGCCGACTATCCGTTCACCACCCTTGAGCCGAACCTCGGCATCGTATCATGCCGAGACGACCACTCGTTCGTGATGGCCGACATTCCGGGCATCATAGAGGGGGCTCACGAGGGTAAAGGACTGGGACTTAGGTTCCTAAAGCATATTGAGCGCAACTCCATGCTGCTATTTGTCATACCGGCCGACACAAAGGACATTCAGGCCGAATACCGCACCCTGCTGGGCGAGCTGGAGCAGTTCAATCCAGAGTTGCTGGACAAGGACCGCATCCTCGGCATCTCAAAGGCCGACATCCTGGACGATGAGCTGCGTGATGGTCTGCGCAAGGAGCTGCCGGAGGGTGTGCCTTCGATATTTTTCTCATCAGTGAGCGGAGAAAACATACCTCAGCTCAAGGATATGCTGTGGAACACCCTTAACCGTACCGCACTATGATAGACTGGCTTATAGGATTAGACCACAGGATAACCCTCGCCCTCAACGCCATGCACACGCCTTTATGGGACGAGCTCATGCTGTTTCTATCGGACAAATACGTGTGGATTCCGCTGTACGTGCTGTTAGCTGCCCTCATGTTCGTACCCAAATGGTACGGTCGGAAGTCCGCCGCATTCCGTTATGGCGGGCGTATTCCGTTGTGGCTGACCGGCCTGATAGGCGTACTGGCCGTATTGCTGTGCTTCGGGCTTACCGAGCAGGTCACCAACCTGGTCAAGAACTGGGTGGAAAGGCCGCGTCCCGGCCATGACCCTTTGCTGGAGGGCCTGCTTCATCTGCCGGAGGGTAAGGGCGGCAGTTACGGCTTTTTCTCGGCCCATGCCTCCAACTCTTTCGGCATGGCGGTTGTCACGGCATTGATATTCAGACGCGGATGGTATTCCGCCGGGATTGCCACCTGGGCCGCGCTGATAGGCTTCAGCCGCATCTACCTCGCCAAGCATTTTACCACCGACGTACTCTGCGGCGCGCTGGCCGGACTCCTGATTGGATACCTCGTGTACTGGCTCTACCGTTGGGTGCTCATCAGAATTTCCAGAAAATATTCATAGTACCATGCTCTGCATAATAGACTCCACCACAGACCCTTACTGGAATCTCGCAGCAGAAGAGTTCCTGCTGACCGGCATAGACGAGCCGGTATTCCGCCTCTGGCGGAACGCACCATCCGTAATTGTAGGCCGTTACCAGAACTCCACAGCCGAGATCAACACGGAATACGTCAAGAGCCACGGCATCCCGGTAGTACGCAGAATGACAGGAGGCGGGGCGGTATTCCACGACCTTGGCAATGTCAATTACACATTCATCGACAAGAAAATCGCGGGTGAGGACACCGCCTCCATGTTCCGCCGCTTCACGGCCCCCGTCATATCCGCACTGCGTGGACTCGGGGTGGAAGCCTCGCTCCAGGGCCGCAACGACCTGGTCATAGGAGAGCGGAAGTTCTCCGGCAATGCGGTCTGCGTCCACGGCGACAGGGTACTGCAGCACGGATGCATGCTCTTCTCGGCCTCGGTCACGGACCTGTCTGCGGCCCTTAATACCCGTCCGGAGAAATTCACCGGCAAGAGCGTCCAGTCCAACCGGGCGCGGGTCACGAATATCTCAGAGCACCTGCCGGAGGGAAAGGCCATGTCCGTAGAGGATTTCATCGCTTATCTTCAGGACTATATCGCAGGCCGTCCCGGATTTACACTTAGAGGCTATCTGCCGCAGGAAAAAGCGGTTATCGACAGGCTTAGGGAGGAGAAATACTCCACATGGCAGTGGAACTTCGGCAATTCGCCCCGCTACGGACTCAATAAGACCCACCGCTTCCCCTGGGGATTCATAGAAGTCTCTCTCGATGTATCGGAGGGCATCATCCGCTACTGCTCTATACGCGGAGACTACTTCTTCACCCGCCCTACGGAAGAAGTGGAACAGGCCCTGACGGGACTGCCCCACTCCTACGACTCAGTCCTTTCGGCCCTGTCCTCGCTTCCCCTGACCGACTACTTCGGTCCCGTCCAAGCATCAGAACTCACATCTCTGCTTTTCTGACATAGAAAAACCGGAGCTGCCACAAGGACGACTCCGGTTCCAACAAGTATGAGGTTAATATTACCCTGCTATTTGCCGAATCTCTTCTCTTTCATCTTCTTGATCTGGTCCTGGAGGACATCGACGCAGTCCACTACCGCGTCCTCAAATGTAGGTGCCGTCCTCTCTATGATAAGGTCATCTCCGGGAATCCCCAGTCTCACCTTTACTGTCTTGCCGTGGTCAGGCTGGACTGTGAGAGCGACATCACAGCTGATGATATTGTCAAAAAACTTTTCCAGCTTGCCGACTTTCTTGTCGATAAAGTCCAGCAGTTTCTGATCTGCATCGAATTTGATCGATTGAACGTTAATCTTCATGTTTACCTCCGTTTTTTGCTCTTGGATGAGCGGTTAAATATGTTTCTTTCAACTGTTGGAGAGAACTGTGGGTATACACCTGCGTTGCTGCCAGCGAGGCATGCCCGAGTATCTCCTTTATGGAATTAAGATCCGCCCCGTTGTTGAGCAGGTGAGTCGCCAATGAGTGCCGCAGCACGTGCGGTGATTTCTTTCCGCTGAATCCTTCCACCCCGTCCAACTGCTCGTGCACCGCCTCGTTCACAAACTCCGGATACAGCGGCTTGCCTGTGTCCGTCAGAAAAAGCCTGCCGTCTTCCGGACTTTCCGGGAACTCTTTCTTAATTCTCTCCAAATATAATAAAATTTCCTGACAAACGGAAACAGGAAGTGGAATTTCCCTCATTTTATCACCCTTTCCCAGAACAGTGAGAACTTTTCTATCCCGGTCAAAATCCCCACGGTCAAGACCCACTATCTCCGAACGGCGCATCCCCGTAGAATACAACACCAATACCATCAGCGCATTGCGGTAATCATGCCAATTCATCTCAGCACAGGCCCTGCCGGAGCCGTCAAGACCTTTGCTCTTAAAAAACTGCTCCAATGCCTTTTCGGTATAAAACTCGGGCAGGCGGCGGCTTTCCTTAGGTCTGGCAACCCTATGCACCGGATTGGACAGGAGTACTGACTTATGCACCAGCCATGTGCAGTAACTGCTCAGGGCGGAGAGCCTCAGGTTGACCGTGCGGGGACTCAGTCCGCTCTCCAACGATGAAGCGATATAGCCGCGTATACAACTGAAGGTCAACGCATCTTTCTGCTCTTCAGGCGTAAGCGCGTCCAACCGGAACGAGCCGTCCTCATCCGATGCGTCCGGATACTGTAACTTGTAAAAATCCTCCAGCGCCTCCCGGTAGATGGCGCAAGTGCGTGGGGAGTATCTTCTCTCAGAAGCAATATATTGTAAAAACTCCTCTACCATTCCATCCTATCTTCCTATCTGCATCCAGTCTTGTCCACGAACTCCCTGAAACGGCGAAGACCCTCCGCAAGTACAGATCTGGGACATGCGATATTCCACCTCATGAAGCCCTCGCCTCCCGGACCGTACATCGTACCCGCATTCAGCCATATCCTGGCTTCGGACTTCAGGACTTCCTCCAATGCCGCCGATGTCATTCCCAAAGCCGAACAGTCCATCCATACCAGATAGGTGCCCTCGAGCTCCATAATAGGGAAACCGGGGAGATATTGCATACAGAAGTCCCTCATATACCTGAAGTTAGCATTGATATAGATATTCAGCTCATCAAGCCACTCCGATCCGCCTTCGCTGTAAGCCGCGACAAGAGCGTCCATACCGAAAGGATTGACCCCGGCGACCTCTCTCATCTCCGCCTCCCGACGCACACGGTCACGGATATCCGGATCGGGAATGATCATGTTGGCAACCTTCACCCCGGCCATATTGAACGGCTTTGTCGGAGAGCAGCAGATTATAGAATTGCGCGCCGCCTCTTCCGAGACACTGGCAAACGGCACATAAGTACGACCCGGGGCAGTAAGCTCGCAGTGAATCTCGTCCGATACGACTGTCACACCATTCCGCAGGCAGATTTCCCCGACACGAAGCAATTCCTCGCGGGTCCATACTCTGCCTACCGGATTCTGAGGATTACAGAGTATCATCAGGCTTATGTCAGGGTCTGCGGCCTTCTCCTCCAAAGCATCAAAATCCATCCGGTAGGTATTCCCGTCCCTCACCAGCTGCGCCGACACCGCCTCGCACCCGCTCTGTTCCAGGGTAATGAAGAAATGGTTGTACGCCGGGGACTGCACCAGCACCTTGCCCCCCCGGGGAACATACGCGCCTACTGCAGCTGCAAAACCAGGAATCACACCGCTTACCGGTACGATCCATTCCTTTTCTATCTTCCAGCCGTGCCTGGATGCGAACCAGTCGGTCACTGCATCATAATACTGCTCAGACACTGCCGCATACCCGTAGATTCCATGCTCCGCCCTTCTTACTATAGCCTGCCTTATCGGCTGGGCTGTCAGGAAATCCATATCTGCCACCCAGAACGGCAGCACATCCGGGTCCGGACAAGCGTCCCATTTGAGGGAACCGGTTCCCCTCCTGGGTATTATCTCATCGAAATTGTATCTCATAAAAATCAGTTTTGTTTGCAAAATTAATAAAAATCCCTACCTTTGCAGCCCTAACAAAAGGAGGTGGTAAAAAGAATGATTATAGTACCTATCAAAGAAGGCGAGAACATAGAGAAGGCTCTGAAGAAATTCAAGCGTAAATTCGAGAAGACAGGAGTGGTACGCGAGCTGCGCAGCAGAAAGCAGTTCGAGAAACCTTCCGTGAAGAGAAGAAACGAGATCAAGAAGGCTATCTACGTACAGCACCTCAGACTGAACGAGGAGTAACAAATCTATCATTAAGATACGAAGCCGGCAGGATAACTGACCGGCTTTTTTTTGCAATCCATTTTACGAAACATCTGATTGCCTTCAACGCCGGACTTCTGCCTTTGGCCGCCGTTCAGGAGGAGCATAGCGCGCAAGATGAGAATTGCAGGCTATTTCATAACCATCTGAATATACGGCACTTACAAAACAGCTTGCATTTCTCAGGCACTTATGACGCGGTGAGAATTGCAGAGCCTTTCGTAACACACTGGTCTGCAATGGATTGAAAAACGGAGTGCAATTCACAGATACTTGTAACAGCGCGAAAGATACCGGAGACGAGAAAAGACTGGCCGCCCTCGGCTCTAGATGGAGGGACCCGCCGCACAGCGGTGAGAGGGCCTGGTCTTTCCGTGTCAGTAGATTTTCAGTGGGGATACGCATACTGTTACTGTGTTACTGTAAAATTACGGACACAACAAGGAAAGGCCTGTTGATTTCAAGCGAGCCAGACTTCAGGCGTTGATGCGTACCTCACGTCCAACAAAGCACGCTTAGAGAAATACCTGATAATCAAATGCTCTGGGAAAAGACATCTGCTGGACTTGTGAGGATATGGGGCAGAATGGCCGTTTGGTGGCGGAATATGCCGGGTCCGGCAAGTTGTCAGAACGTATATCCTTGATAATAAGCGGGATGATTTTTGGTGATATGCTGGACATTGCAAAATGGCTGCGCATGAGACGCAAGTACCCGAGACGCGATCTCCTCCCCATGACCAGTCTACCGCACCGGCACCGGATCGCGGGAAACGCTGCCGTTGCGGTGGTGGCCGGAGGTGGTGTGGGACCGGATGGAGAATCTGCCACGGAGCGGCCTGCCGAAGGAGAGTAATAGCCTGACAAGTCGCTTTATGGTCTGCCTTTTCATGTCGCGGGGCCTTATACGACGATATATGACAGTTACGACGGCTACTGTAAGTCAGTTACAATACGTATGCGTGTTCCATGTAGTGATGTCCTGGTTTCAGAAGCTGCAATCGGGCATCCGGATATGTGGTCA
>ERZ780212.516-NODE-516-length-38827-cov-5.304653_pt1 | contig 38827 bp, 49 predicted proteins | sample MGYA00511364_ERZ780212 | MGnify/ENA primary metagenome ERZ780212 (study PRJEB29588, sample SAMEA2147991) | human gut metagenome | biome: human gut; feature: human-associated habitat; material: faeces | place: Denmark | collected 2008/2010 ... | reverse complement strand
GTAACCGTCATCCCGGCTGCCGCGCGTAGCCGCGGCGCGGTGCTCACGATACGTCTGTTCAAACCGGGCGTCACTGTACGCCTGCCGCTCCTCCACCTTCTTGTCGGCCTGGGCGCCTATAGCGCCGCCCACGACGGCACCGCCGGCCATACCTACCAGCGTGCCTACGTCACTGCCGCGCGGCCCTCCGGTTATTCCACCAATAGCCGAACCTATGACGGAACCGAACGTAGCCCCTGAAAAAGCGCCGCTGCCGGCATAAGAGCCGCAACCGCCCAACAGCGTTACCGCCGCCAACGATAATATGACATATCTTTTCATAACCGCCTCCTTTGCTTTGTCTACACCGCAAAAGTAAGCATTTCCAATGAAAACGGAATATGAGAAAAGCCTAAAATAAATAGGGAAAACCCTATTTTAAAATTAAAAATGAATAATTAAGAATGAATAATTCAACGGCTGCCTGCGGCATCGTTGTAACTTATTGATAATCAGTATATTTACAAAAGGCCGTCTTTTGGCTTGCAAAAGACGGCCTTTTAGGACGCGAAACACGGCCTTTTGCAACGCAAAAGACCGTGTTTTATATTTTAATCCATAATGACCGGCGGTTACTTCAATACCACCTTGACAACTTCGCGCTTGCCTGCGGCATCGGTTGCGGCCACTACGTAAATGCCTGAAGGCAGCGAGCTTACGTCAGCGCGCCCGCCTGCTGCCGACGCAACCTTGTTGCCGCTTATGCCGAACACTTCGATGCGCACGGCCGAAGGAGCGGTGATGCTGCGGCCTGACACGCTGATTTCCATGTCGTCGTCGGCCTCAACGTCGTCAATGCCTGTAGAAGTAGCCGTTATCTGGCAGCTTGCGGTCTGTCCGTCGATCTCCGCCGTGATAGTGGCTGTGCCCTCGGCAACGCAACGCACGGTGGCAATGGCGGTGTTGCCGTCATACTCTACCGCTACGATTTCAGCCACGCCGGCATCGCTCGTAATAAACCTTACCCTGTCGGCCTCAGCTCCCGTAACGGTGGCTGTCAGCTTGATTTCCTCTGACGGGTGCATTTCCGCGGTGTTCATATCCAGAGATATGCCCGTAGCAATCTCCTCGAAGTACAGTATCGGGTATGCCATTCCGCTGGTCTTCCACGGCTCGTCGGCCGTTGCTCCATAAACGAAGCCCAGCCTGTCGGTGAAGAACGCGTCGTTTACGTCGGCCAAAGCAACGTCGGCGCCCTCAACGGTTGTAGCGTCATCGGATGTCAGCGTTGAGCCGTTAACAGTCATTTCGGCCACGGCATAGTTGTTAGCCAGCCCGACTTCAGTTTTAGGCTCCTCACCATCAAACCACTCCTCATCGAATATGGTGCGGCCTACGATACGGTGAACGGCCTTCGCCTCGGCATCTTCAGGCAGGTTGATAGTCGCAATCGCCGCAAGGTTGCCGCTGGCTACGATGGCTTCGCTGCCTCCCCAGTCTGTCTTAAGGTCGCCGATTATGCCGCCTACGCTGTAGTTGCCTAACCAGCGGTCGGCCTCGGTTGCGGTGATGTAGCCGCGGCTGTAGTTCTTGCTTATCAAGCCTCTCGATGAAGAACCGGCTATACCTCCTATCGTGTTCTTACCGGTAAGAGCCATGTTGGCACGGCAGTTGGTCACGGTAACGTCAGTGCCGGCACTGCCGATGATGCCTCCGATAGAGTTTCCTGCGGTGATGCTGCCGATTGCCGACGATGCCTTAATTGCCGCGCCGGTACCAGAGTTGCCGACCAGACCGCCTACGCCATTGCCCTCGGGAGCGTAGATTTCAACATTATTTGCCGAGCACGAAGACATCGACGAGTTGCCTACCATAAAGCCTACAAGACCTCCGATATTGATGCCTGAAGCGTCAGCGGCGCTTATCTTGGCGTTGTTGACGTGTACGTTGGTCACGCTTGCGTCAGGGCCAGACAGCTGGCCGGCCACTACGCCTGCGTAGAAACAGTCTGACTGAGCGTCGATTACAGGGTTGTTGAACGTAAGGTCCTTTATCTCCTTACACTCTGTAGCGTAAGCAAACACACCCACGCTCGACACGCTTCCGTCAAGCTCAAGATTGTCGATAGAGTATCCGCGGCCGTCAAGCGCGCCCGAGAATTCATCGATTGGCTTGAACTTACCATAATACATGCTCATGTCAAGGTCGTTGCCCAGCGCGTAATAAGCCGTAGGTTCGTTGCGCACTTGGTTCAGGTCGCCCGGAGTGTTTATTATGTAGGGGTCGCCTTCTACACCCGTACCGCCAGCGAACTTGCTGAAAGGCAGGTCGTAAGACTCAAGGGTATACTTGCTGTCATCGTTGACGAAACCTACAAACAGCTTCGGCTTGTCGGTCGTTGCACCGCTCAGGTAGCCGTATTTGTACTCGCCCTTTGTGTCGTCGCCTTCAAACTGGTATTTCAGCTCGCCCTCGTCGTTAGCTATGCACAAAACGTTGCGGTTGGAGCCGTCGCCGTTTGCCAGCGTAGCTATAAGTATATACTCATGCTGGTCGTCAGTGTTGAACAGGTAGGGGTTGAGCGAACCCGTCATGAAATAGTGCTGGGCGAACACGCCGTTAGGCCCGAGATTGATGCTTACGAAGCGGTCGAGCGACAGGTCGGGATTATACCAGCCTATCTTTGTTATCGTGTTGCCCTGCCCGTCGTCATAACCGTTGCCGAGGGCGATGACGTACTGGTAACCGTCGCCTTTTGGATAGCGGTCGATATTTGTTGAAAGCAGGTCGCCGTTAAGCACTCCGGGGAAAGTGGTGACACTCTCGCAGCTAGGCACATTGACCATTTCAATCGATTCGCCTGTGTCTCCAGCATGTCCAAGGGCGTACTGGCGGGGCTGCCCGTCGATGTCGCTGAGCTGCCACCAAGTAATAAGGTCTTCGCCGATAGTATTGATTTGCTCGCCGTTTTCATTGTAAACCACCACGTCGAACAGGTAATCGTCGCTGGCAAGTGTGTAATCGTAGCGGGTAACGATGAAGTTCAGCTGGTCGTCTCCGCTGTAATCGCCGCGGCAAAGGTCGTTGTATGAGAAGTAGCCGAACGTGTACATCGTGTACAAAGCGCCGTCCTGAACCTCAACGGGAATCTTCACCTGCGACACTTGTTCGTAATTGCCGTCATAAACGGTTATCATATAACTGTTGTCCGCAGTAGCAATGGGATTCCAGTTAGAGTCCCATTCGTCTGTCATGTAAGGCTTCTCATAGTGGGAGACAACGTAATATGGCTTGCCGCCGATATTATAAAAGTTGAAATAAGGCCCGTCGCTGTACAGCAAGTTGTCATACGGAATGTCAAACGTATGGTCAAGCACGGGAACGTCAGAACTCCAAGAAGCCGGAGAGTAAACGTTCGCCTTGATTGTAGTCGTTCCGCCGGCGGTCTCCTCGTTTACTATTACGTAACGCTGGAATGTGCTGTAGTTCTCGGTGTAGCTGTAATAGAACGCGTTGCTTCCGGGATAAGATGCCACCTCGGAGCCATCAGTAAGCGAATAGACATTTATGTTGCCTATCTGCTCGTAGTTGTCGCCTATCTCGTAGAAGTAAACCGTAAGTTCGTAAGAAGAAGCGTCAAGGTCGAAGAACTTGTTGGTGACAGTACCGAACACCTGCACGTCATTGACATTTCTATCCGCCGGGATGTCGATAGTCACCGTACCAACGTTCTGGTTGTTGTTGTCATACACGGTAATGACTGATTTCCTGATTGTCGACCATCCTTCAATGGTGTTCTCCTGCTCGAACAGCCATTCTGAGCCGTCAGGCCCTGATATTACTCCCCAAATCGAGGCGGGGCCGATAGTGGTAGACGGCTGGGCAACCTCCTTGCGCGGCGCGAGATAACGCGCGTCGCGGAACTTTGCCGACCCGAACACGGGAAGCGCCGCCTTAGCCGACCGTGGCGCGACAAAGGCTACCGGTTTACCCCCCCCGGTTAATTTTTGTAAAATCTTGCTTTTTGCCTTGTTGTCTTGCACCGTATCCGCAGTAACGGACACCGTGACAAACGCCAATAACAACAAAGCGATACATCTTGTAAAACTTTTCATTTGTCAATAAATTTAATGATAAAATAAAAAAACAGCACAAATACTCCGCTGCAAAGGTAATATTTTAATTTAAAATAAGTCGTCTTTTGTTGCAAAAATCAAATAAAAATTTTTCATTATGGCTACCATCTTGCCTATTTTGCTTACAAGAACAACAACTTAGCCTTCACTACCGCACGGCCAAATACACAAGCGCATACAAGCCAAAAGCTCTTATTCGGGAACCAGTCCGTAACCGCCTGATAATCAGCATAGTTACAAAAGGCCGTCTTTTGGCTTGCAAAAGACGGCCTTTCAGCGTGCGATTAACGGCCTTTTGGAAGGCAAAAGGCCGCATATTGGAAAACCATTGAAATTATATAAATTCATTACAACGCGGCGGTAAGATATGAAATCAAAAACAACCCGCCTGACGTTGTAATACATACAGGCAAACCGTCACTTGCCATCCACACGCCACACGCAGGTATCTTCAAGCACGGTTTTCCCGCTACGGGCTGTCACACGGACAGTATTTTCACCGGGACTGAGCTCCACGCCACGCCACACGGCACGTTTCACGCCGTCGGGGCGGGCCTTGCCTATCTTCCTGCCGTTGACGTAAAGCACGGCCTCGCGCAGGTTGGTGTAAGCCTTGATGTCGGTAACGGCGCTGTCGCGCACGGCAAAACGCTTCGAGCAAAGATGCAGCATAGGCTCGGGATTCCAGTTGGCCTTATAGAAATAGAAGGCATCCTTGCGCGTCTTGCGGTCGTAAGTAACCATACCCTTGTCGTTGACGCCGGGCGTGTCACCCTCGTCTTTTATGCTCGACTGCGTGTCGGAGAACTGCCAGACAGTCTTCAACCACAACCACGGACGGTCTTTGAAAGCCAGCCAATAGCCTTCATGGCATACGGCCTGATACTCCTCGGGGTGATAACCGCCGGGAAAGGCGTAAGCGCCGGCGTACAGGGGATCGGCGTGTTGCGCAATGCTGCCGCCACGCCCGTACTCCGACACGCCCACGGGACTGCCTCCGGCCGTGGCGCGGGCGTTGTCGAAGAAAGCGGCGGCTTCCTTCTCGGCCGTGCGCCAGCCGAAATACTTATTCCAAGCTATAAGGTCGGCACAGCCAAGGTAATACTTCTGGTCGACGCAGGTGGCAAAAGTTGTAAGGCGCGTGGGGTCAAGCTGACGGCAAAGGCCGTTCAGCTCCTTGACGAAAGGCACAGGGTTGTCATATTGGCGGAGCGGCTGCTCGTCGCCGGCCAAAAGCTCATTGAACAGCCCCCAGAAGCACACCGAGGGATGATTCATCTTCTGATACACCATCTCGCGCAGCGTCTGCCGGGCGTTGTCCTCAACATTTGGCATATAACCTGTATAATCATAACCGCCCGGACCGCAGAGGGCAATCTCACTCCAAAGCACGATGCCACGCTCGTCGGCCAGGCGGTAGATTGTCTCCCCGTGAGGATAGTGTGCAAGACGGAGCATCGTGGCGCCGCTCTCCATGACAAGGTCCATGTCGGCCGCATACTGCTCGCTGCGCAACGCGCTGCCACAACCTTTGAAATCGTCATGGCGGTTGAAACCGTGCAGGTCATAATGGCGGCCGTTGAGGAAGAAACCCTTGTCCGGGTCGACACTGAACGAACGCAGGCCGGTGGTCTGTTCCACGCAGTCAAGCACATCCGTGCCGCTGGTAAGCTCAACTTTTACTTTATAAAGATAAGGATTGTCACGCCCCTGCCACAGCGTAGGCTTATTTACCGTAAGCCGTTGGTCGACGCTTTCGCCCGCCGCAGGGGTCTCGGCCGCGGCCACCGTGCGCCCGTCAGCGTCAGTTACCGAGGTGCGGAGCACCAGTCCCGATGCCCCGCTCTTGAGCGAGAGCTTGGTGGTAACGGTTATATCGGCACGCTCAGAAGTAACCTTGTCTTGCCGTATGAGCACGCCCGACGAGCCGTAAAACAGCGGCGAGATGCAGTCTTTGCCCGTAACGATAAGGCGCACGGGGCGGTGTATGCCGCCGTAAACGTTGAAATCGCCGCTTATCGGCAGCACGTCGGTGCGCAAGGCGTTACCCGCCCACACCTCAAGGTTGTTGCCGCCGGGCCGCACCTTGTCGGTTATCTCAATACAAAAAGCCGTATAGCCGCCCTTGTGATTGCCCACGGTGCGGCGGTTAAGATAAACATCGGCTACGGAGTTTACGCCTTCGAAATAAAGGAAAAGCCGTTTCCCGCGCATATCAGGGGTTACATCGAGAACGCGGCGGTAAACCATTGTCTCACGGTTATAGTGCCTGCGGCCGTCGTCATAAGCGGCGTTCCACGTATGAGGAAGCGTCACCGGAGTGCGCTTGGCCTTCTTGTTCGTGTCTGAAATAGGGCTTATTGTCCAGCCGTCGTTAATCATCGTGTCCGTGCGTGGCTGCGCCTGCGCCGACATACAATAACCTGTCATGGCTGACAGCAACACTGCCAACAGAATTTTTCTTAATGCCTGTGTTTTCATTAAATCGTATTTTTTGTTCCGCCCGACACGCAACAACGTGCCAACATGCGGCATTATGTTATTAGAACCAAAAGCAAATGTAATAAAATTTATTCACGGGACAAAGGAAAAAGCAATAAAACGCATCTTACGGTGGCATCCAAGCACAAAAACAGAAACAACTGTATGTAATGGCACATAAAACAAACCACTAGCACATAGTGTACACTTTCAAACTTAATACAATCTGCGCCTGAACTTCAAATAAAAAAACGGGGCGCACCACCAAGGCGCACCCCGTATAATAGAGATATACTTTCTAACTTGATTATTCAGCCTTTGCTTCTTCTGCAGGAGCTTCAGCCTTAGCCTCCTCAGTAGCAGGAGCCTCTGCTGCAGCTTCGGTAGCCTCGGCGACCGGAGCTGCTTCAGCACCTTTTGCACGGCGGCTGCGGCGGGTCTTCTTGGCTGCCTTCGGAGTTTTAGCCATGTTCTCATCGAAGTCAACAAGCTCGATGAAGCATGTTTCAGCAGCATCACCCTGACGTGTGCCGAGCTTAATGATACGAGTATAGCCTCCGGGACGGTCAGCCACTTTTGCGGCGATTTCCTTGAAAAGCTCTGTTACGGCATACTTGTTCTGCAAGTAGCGGAATACGACACGTCGAGAAGTAGTGGTGTCGGTCTTTGAACGGGTAATCAAGGGCTCAACATACATTTTGAGGGCCTTGGCCTTTGCGAGAGTCGTAGTGATTCTTTTGTGCATTATCAGCGAAATGGCCATGTTGGCAAGCATAGCCTTACGGTGAGATGCAGTACGGCTCAGATGGTTGAATTTTTTATTATGTCTCATTGTTGTTAATTCTTTTGGGACAACCGTCGGTCATGGTTGCCGGAACAATCCGGCTGACCATGCCTTTAGGATTATTCTTTGTCCAATTTGTACTTTGAAATATCAGTTCCAAACGACAGATTCAGACTCTCGAGCAAATCATCAAGCTCAGAAAGCGATTTCTTACCGAAGTTGCGGAACTTCAAGAGGTCGGTCTTGTTGTACTGCACCAAGTCGCCGAGCGTCTCAACGTCAGCTGCCTTCAAACAGTTCAAGGCACGGACAGAAAGGTTCATGTCTACGAGTTTTGTCTTGAGCAACTGGCGCATGTGGAGAACTTCCTCGTCAAATTCTTGATTGCCGTCCACATCATTGTTCTCAAGAGTTATCTTCTCGTCAGAGAACAGCATGAAATGGTAAATCAAGATTTTCGCAGCCTCTTTAAGCGCGTCCTTCGGGTGAATGGAACCATCCGTCGTAACTTCGATAACCAGCTTGTCGTAGTCGGTCTTCTGCTCGACACGGTACGGCTCTACCGAATATTTAACGTTACGAATCGGAGTGTAAATAGAATCGATAGGAATAACGTTGACGTCAGTGCAGAACTCACGGTTCTCGTCAGCGGGGACGTATCCGCGACCCTTATTGATTGTAAGGTCAATCTGCATTGAAGCTTTGGCATCTAAATGACAAATCACCAAGTCAGGGTTTAACACTTCAAATCCAGTCAGATACTTACCGATGTCGCCGGCTTTGAACTCAGTAGAATTCTCAACAGTGACACTAACTTTTTCGTTCTCGAATTCTTCTACTACTTGCTTGAACCTTACTTGCTTCAGGTTCAAGATAATGTTGGTGACATCCTCTTTTACGCCAGGTACAGAGGAAAACTCATGCTCAACACCGGCAATGCGTATGGTGTTGATAGCATAACCCTCAAGCGATGAAAGAAGAATGCGGCGCAAGGCATTGCCGATAGTAACGCCAAAGCCCGGCTCAAGAGGACGAAATTCGAACTTGCCGAATTTGTCATTGGCCTCCAACATTACAACTTTATCAGGTTTTTGAAATGCTAATATCGCCATTAACTTAATGATTTATTTAGAATACAACTCAACGATTAACTGTTCCTTAATGTTCTCTGGTATGTCGGCACGCTCCGGTTTGTGAAGGAGCTTACCGCTCTTTGTATTCTCATCCCACTCCAGCCAAGGATACTTACTGTGGTTGAAACCGGCAAGAGCAGCCTCGATGACTTCGAGTGACTTAGCTTTCTCGCGAACTCCAACTACCTGTCCCGGCTTAACTGAATAAGAAGGGATGTTGACAACCTCTCCGTCAACGACTACATGCTTGTGGCTTACCAACTGACGCGCTGCCGCACGGGTGGGTGCCATACCAAGACGGAATACGATATTGTCAAGACGGCACTCAAGGCTTTGGAGAAGAACCTCACCAGTAATGCCTTCTGCTTTAGCAGCCTTCTCAAACAAATTACGAAACTGGCGCTCAAGTACACCGTATGTGTATTTAGCCTTTTGCTTCTCTGCCAACATGACACCATACTCAGACATCTTTCTGCGACGATTGTTGCCATGCTGTCCGGGAGGGAAGTTTCTCCTGGACAAAACTTTGTCCGCGCCGAAAATCGGTTCTCCAAAACGGCGCGCGATTTTTGATTTCGGTCCTATATATCTAGCCATAATTTTCTAAAAATCCTTTTGTTCTTTCATTCCAAGAAATTATGGAATGATTATGATTGTGTGTACTTGAATTAAACTCTTCTGCGCTTCGGAGGACGGCAACCGTTATGCGGTAACGGCGTTACGTCGATAATCTCAGTAACTTCGATTCCTGCACCATGCACGGCACGAATTGCTGATTCTCGTCCATTACCCGGCCCCTTGACATAAGCCTTAACTTTGCGCAAACCAAGGTCATAGGCAACCTTTGCACAATCCTCGGCAGCCATTTGGGCTGCATACGGAGTGTTCTTCTTTGATCCACGGAAGCCCATCTTGCCTGCTGAAGACCAAGATATAACCTGCCCCTCGCTGTTTGCCAAAGACACGATGATATTGTTGAAAGAGCTATGAACATGAAGTTGCCCCATAGCGTCAACCTTTACATTCCTTTTCTTAGATGTTGCTGTTTTCTTTGCCATAACTAATTATTATTTAGTAGCCTTTTTCTTATTAGCAACAGTCTTCTTCTTACCTTTACGGGTACGAGCGTTATTTTTAGTACTCTGACCGCGAACCGGAAGACCGTTACGATGACGTATTCCACGATAGCAACCAATATCCATGAGGCGCTTGATGTTCATCTGAACCTCTGAACGAAGGTCACCTTCCACCTTGTATTCAGCGCCGATTATCTCACGGATCTTAGCTGCCTGATCGTCAGTCCATTCGCTGACCTTCAGGTCACGGCTCACGCCGGCCTTATCCAATATCTTTGCTGAACTACTTCGACCTATACCATAGATATAAGTCAATGCGATTTCGCCACGCTTATTCTGGGGCAAATCTACTCCAACAATTCTTATTGCCATTTTTTATTATTGATTAAAAAATTAAAATTTAGCCCTGACGCAATTTATACTTCGGGTTTTTCTTGTTGATTACGTACAAACGACCTTTACGACGTACAATTTTGCAGTCGGGTGTACGCTTCTTAATTGATGTTCTCGTCTTCATATATCTCTATAAATTATTTGTACCTAAACACTATTCTGCCTTTAGTCAAGTCATACGGACTCATCTCAACCTTCACTTTATCGCCCGGAAGAATCTTTATATAATGCATTCTCATTTTTCCGGAGATATGTGCCGTTATCGGGCAGCCGTTTTCCAACTCGACACGAAACATTGCGTTAGACAACGCCTCTACTATAGTTCCGTCTTGCTCTATCGCATCTTGCTTTGCCATTGTTAATCTATAATATTTCCTTCTAATTGTTCAATCTCTCCAAACGAAGATAAAATCTCTGCTTTGCCACGCCTAACAGCCACAGTATGTTCAAAATGCGCCGCCAAATTCCCGTCACGAGTACTTATCGACCATCTGTCGGGCATCAGGCTAATCGAACGGTCGCCCATAGTGACCATTGGCTCAATGGCCAAGCACATCCCTTCCTTCAACAAAAGTCCCTCACCGCTTTTCCCATAGTTCGGGACTTGAGGAGCTTCATGCATTTTACGGCCAATTCCATGACCTGTTAACTCTCGGACAATACCATAACCTTCAGACTCGCAGTGTTTCTGAACAGCCGCACCTATATCCCCTAGATGCTTACCTGCTACAGAATTTCTTATGCCCAAATACAAGGACTCTTTTGTCACTTTCAGTAGTTTCTTGACCTCAGGCTTGACTTCTCCTACACAGAATGTGTAACAAGAATCACCATTAAAACCATCTAAAAGAACACCACAGTCTACAGATATAATATCACCCTCGCAAAGTACTGTTGCAATATTAGGTATGCCATGTACTACTACGTCGTTAACCGAAGTGCAAATACTTGCAGGAAAAGGAGCACCGAACGGATTTGGAAAATTCTTGAACGTAGGGACTCCCCCATTGTCTCTAATGAATTCTTCCGCTATCCTATCTAACTGAAGCGTAGTAACTCCCGGCTTAATATGCCTTGCAATTTCACCGAGAGTTGCTCCAACAAGCCTATTGGCCTTTCGCATCAGATCGATTTCATCTTCCGTCTTTAGAAATATCTCCATTCAGGAATATGCCAAATCAATAGGCTGAAACTGTATTACGACCACGCACACGACCAGAGTTAAGCAATCCGTCATAATGACGCATCATCAAATGGCTTTCTATCTGTTGAAGCGTGTCAATTACAACTCCTACAAGAATAAGCAAAGACGTGCCTCCGAAGAATTGCGAAAACGCATCCTGAACGTCAAGCAGACCAGCCAATGCCGGCATAATGGCAATAAAAGCAATAAACAATGATCCTGGCAAAGTGATTCTTGACATTACTGTATCAATATAATCAGCTGTTGCCTTACCCGGTTTTATACCGGGAATGAAACCATTATTACGCTTCATGTCCTCAGCCATTTGGGTCGGATTTAAAGTAATCGCCGTATAAAAATATGTGAATGCAATAATAAGAGCTGCAAACACTATATTATACAACAAACTCCTATGATCCATTAAAGCACGAACAACATAACCACTCTGATCCGTTGAATACTGATAAATTGCCAACGGTATGAACATCAAAGCCTGGGCAAAGATTATCGGCATCACATTAGCAGCAAACAATTTCAGCGGAACATACTGACGTGCACCACCATACTGCTTGTTGCCAACAAGGCGTTTTGCATACTGAACAGGTATCTTACGAACACCCTGAACTAAAAGCAACGACGCGCAAACCACAGCATAAAGGATTGCAATCTCTATGATGAACATAACCAATCCACCGCCTGAAATGGCCGTAAAGCGAGAGCTGACCTCTTGTATAAAAGCCTGTGGTAGACGGGCAATGATGCCAATCATGATTATCAGTGATATTCCATTACCGATGCCTTTGTCTGTGATACGTTCGCCCAGCCAAAGGATAAACATACTGCCTGCAGCCAAAATTATCGTCGCAGGAACCATAAACAACGACCAGTCAATGCCGGAAGCCAATGCCCCATAAGCCTGAACCTTCAGGTTCATCAAATAAGAAGGAGCTTGGAACAAAAGAATTGCAACTGTAAGCACACGTGTGTACCAATTGATTTTCTTACGTCCACTCTCACCTTCCCGCTGCATTTTTTGGAAATATGGCACTGCCACGGCAAGAAGCTGCATCACAATTGACGCTGAGATGTAAGGCATTATTCCCAATGCGAAAATCGACGCATTAGAAAATGCACCACCGGAGAACATATCCAACAGCGACATAAGACCGCCACTGGTTTGCGTTTGTAATTTCTGCAACATTGAAGGGTCTATTCCCGGTAATACCACGAAAGACCCGAAACGGTAAATTGCAACAAACGTTATGGTAATGAGGATTCGCTGACGCAAATCCTCAATTTTCCAACAGTTCTTCAGTGTCTCGATAAACTTTTTCATTTACTTAGATTATTGTTGTGTTACCACCTGCTGCCTTGATTGCTTCCTCGGCAGTTTTTGAGAAGGCATGAGCCTCCACTTCCAACTTGGCCTTAAGCTCACCGTTACCAAGGATCTTAATCAATTCTTTTCCATTGGTAAGACCAGCTTCCTTAAGTTCTCCTATGCCAATCTTTGTAAAACCTTTTGATTCTGCAAGCGATTGAAGAGTTGAAAGATTCACTGCGAAATATTCCTTATGATTGATGTTCTTAAATCCAAATTTCGGAACACGACGCTGTAACGGCATCTGACCACCTTCAAATCCTATTTTCCTCTTATAACCAGAACGAGCTTTTGCACCCTTGTGGCCACGAGTGGATGTTCCACCTAGTCCAGACCCCGGTCCACGACCTAAACGACGGCGTGAATGGGTTGACCCTTCAGCTGGTTTCAAATTATGTAATTTCATAATCGTCCTTTTTTAAAATTAATTAGTCAATAACGGTTACCAGATGATGAACCTTGCGTATCATACCACGAAGTTCAGGAGTGTCCTCACGCTCTACAATCTGTGATATTTTGTGCAAACCGAGAGACGTAAGCGTACGCTTTTGGTCAACAGGTGCACCGATTTTGCTCTTTATCTGCTTTATTTTTATTGTTGCCATATTTCCGCCTCCTTATCCTCTAAATACTTTCTCAAGACTAATTCCACGTGTCTTCGCTACAGTGTAGGCGTCACGCATCTGGCTGAGAGCTACGATTGTAGCCTTCACCAAGTTATGAGGGTTTGACGAACCTTTCGATTTTGCAAGCACATCCTTAACACCTACACTCTCAAGCACAGCACGCATAGCACCACCGGCTACAAGCCCTGTACCAGCTGCAGCTGGTCGCAAGAACACACGAGCACCACCGAAAGACGCCTCTATCTCATGAGGAACAGTTCCTTTCAATACAGGAACCTTGACAAGATTCTTTTTTGCAGCTTCAACCCCCTTGGCTATAGCGGCAGTAACCTCGCCTGCTTTACCAAGACCCCAGCCTATAACGCCATTACCATCACCGACAACGACGATCGCAGCGAACGTAAAGGTACGGCCACCTTTTGTAACCTTGGTAACACGGTTTATAGCAACCAATCTGTCTTTTAACTCAACGTCACTATTTATTTTAACTCTGTTCATTGCCATAATCGATTAGAAATTAAGTCCACCTTTACGTGCCGCATCAGCAAGTTCCTTTACACGGCCATGATAAAGATAGCCGTTACGGTCGAACACAACCATAGAAATTCCAGCTTCTACAGCTTTCTTTGCTATTAGCTCACCGACTTTTGCGGCCTGTTCACATTTCGGCATTGCCTCCATGCCAAGAGATGAAGCTGAAACCAATGTCGTACCGAGCAAATCGTTGATTATTTGAACATATATCTGCTTATTGCTGCGGAACACGCTCATACGAGGGCGCTCTGCCGTTCCATTCACCCGCTTACGGATTCTGTACTTTATCTTAATTCGCCTTTCTATTTTCTTTGTTGTCATAATCGTAAAATATTAAAGTTACTTAGCAGCGGCAGTCTTACCAGACTTTCTGCGGATGACTTCGCCTTGGAACAATATACCTTTACCCTTATAAGGTTCCGGCATACGGAAAGAACGGATTTTTGCACAAATAAGTCCGAGCAACGCTTTATCGCAAGATTCCAATATGATAATGGGGTTCTGGTTCCTCTCCGACTTTGTCTCAACCTTTACCTCCTTGGGCAATTGTATAAAAATAGGATGAGTATATCCCAAAGCAAATTCTATAATATTACCTTGGTTAGAAACACGATAACCTACACCCACAAGTTCAAGCACTTTCTTATAGCCTTCACTTACGCCTACAACCATATTATTCACAAGCGCACGATATAAACCATGGAATGCTTGCTTCTGCTTGTAATTTACTGGGCTATTCTCATCTATCTCGAAAAGGATTTGATTATCCTCGATCTTTACAATGATAGAAGCATCTACTTTCTGTGAAAGTTCACCCTTAGGTCCTTTCACGTTTACAACACCATTATTGAGAGTTACTGCAACTCCTGTGGGGATGCTAATTGGCAATTTTCCTATTCTTGACATATCAAACCCTCCACATTAATATACATAGCAAAGAACCTCGCCACCGATTTTCAAATCAGTAGCTTCTTTGTCTGTCATTACACCTTTGGATGTAGATAATATTGCTATACCTAATCCATTAATAACTCTCGGCATATCCTTGTAACCAGTGTATTTACGCAATCCCGGCGTAGACACTCGCTTCAAGCAACGTATGGCATTTTCCTTTGTTGCCGGATCATACTTAAGCGCAACTTTGATTGTGCCTTGAGGACCGTCCTCAATAAACTTGTAATTAAGGATGTAACCTTTTTCGAAGAGGATTTTTGTAATTTCCTTCTTCAGGTTTGAAGCCGGTACTTCGACTACACGGTGATGAGCCATGATAGCGTTTCTCAACCTCGTCAGATAATCTGCTATTGGATCTGTCATAAAATAAATGTTTAATTAATCGGGACTACCCCGACAATATTAAATAATAACTAAAATTCAGAAGATTACCAGCTTGCCTTCTTCACGCCTGGTATCAAGCCCGCAGAAGCCATTTCACGGAACTGAATACGTGAAAGACCAAACTGGCGCATATATCCTTTTGGACGCCCTGTTATCTTACAACGGTTATGCAAACGGATTGGATTTGCATTGCGAGGAATACTTTGCAATTTCCGTGCGGCTTCATAAGCCTCCGCAGGATCGTCTGTCGTAGCGATGATTTTCTTCAAGGCCGCACGTTTCTCTGCATAACGTGCAACAAGTCGTGCACGCTTCACCTCACGGGCCTTCATTGATTCTTTTGCCATATCTATTTAATCGTTTTTAGCGTTCTTGAAAGGTAATCCAAATGCCTTAAGCAATGCATATCCCTCTTCATCTGTATTTGCCGATGTTACAAACGTGATGTTCATACCTTGAATCTTATCAATAGTGTCAATATTGATTTCAGGAAATATTATTTGCTCCTGTATGCCAAGGGTATAATTTCCACGTCCGTCGAATTTGCTCTCAATACCTTTAAAATCTCGAATACGAGGCAAAGCTATACGAATGAGTCTCTCTAAGAACTCATACATACGCTCACGACGCAAAGTGACCATCACTCCGATAGGCATCTTCTTACGAAGCTTAAAATTCGCGATATCCTTCTTTGAATATGTCGCTACAGCCTTCTGGCCGGTAATTGTTGTTATCTCATTGATGGCGACATCTATTATCTTCCTATCCTGAGTCGCGTCACCAAGACCTTGGTTTACCACTATCTTCTTCAGGACAGGAATCTGCATCTTAGAAGAATAGTTGAACTGTTTCTGCAGTGCGGGGGCAATCGTCTCCGCATATACTTTTTTTAATTCAGCTGTATTCATTTAATCTCCTCCCCTGATTTTTTAGCGATACGAACCTTTTTGCCATCTTCAGTTCTCTTGATTGCAATACGAGTAGCCTTACCACTCTTCGGGTCAATCAGGCTTAAATTTGACACATGTATCGGAGCTTCCTGCTTGATTATTCCACCTTGTGGATATTTTGCGCTAGGCTTCATGTTCTTGGATACCATATTCACACCTTCAACAATGGCGCGTTGTTTCTCCACTAAAACCTTGAGCACCTTTCCGGTCTTGCCCTTGTCCTCACCGGCCAAGACTATAACCGTATCATTCCTTTTTATATGTAACTTATTCATTACTTTCTGTGCTTTATAATGTTAAAGAACCTCTGGTGCCAAAGAAACGACTTTCATATTCACCGCACGGAGTTCACGCGCAACAGGTCCGAATATACGGCTGCCGCGGAGTTCGCCTGCGTTGTTCAACAAGACACAAGCGTTGTCGTCAAAACGGATATATGAACCGTCAGCACGACGGATCTCTTTCTTTGTGCGGACAATCAAAGCCTTAGATACTGCACCCTTTTTCAAATCGCTTGACGGGATGACGTTCTTGACAGCTACGACTATCACGTCACCAACACTAGCATAACGACGACGCGTTCCGCCGAGCACGCGAATACAAAGAGCCTCACGGGCACCACTGTTATCACATACTGTAAGTCTTGATTCTGCCTGTATCATAATTACTTAGCTTTTTCAATTATTTGAACTAAACGCCACCTTTTCGTCTTACTCAAAGGACGGGTCTCCATGATGAGCACTGTATCACCTACATTTGCCTCATTCTTTTCATCGTGAGCATGGTATTTTTTCGTTTTCTGAACAAACTTACCATATATAGGGTGCATCTCCTTGAACTTTGCGGCAATAACAATGGTTTTATCCATTTTGTTGCTTGTAACGACACCCGTTCTTGTCTTTCTTAAATTTCTCTTTTCCATCTGAACCATTGTTATTTATTAAGTTCTCTTTGGCGAAGAACTGTTTTCATACGTGCTATATCACGACGAGCAGCTTTAATCTGAGATGGATTCTCTAACGGCGTGATTGCATGATTCAACTTCATCTGATGATATTTCACAACTTCCGCCTCCAGCCTTTCAGCCAAATCCTTGGTTTCAAGCTCCCTTATTTCTTTAATCTTCATAATTAAGCGTTTTTATCGTAATCACGTCTAACAACAAATTTCGTCTTAACAGGCAATTTCTGTGCGGCAAGACGAAGAGCCTCTTTTGCCACGTCGAACGAAACACCTTCCACTTCAAACAGAATACGTCCCGGAGTAACAGGAGCGACCCATCCTGCGGGATCACCCTTACCTTTACCCATTCGGACATCGGCAGGTTTGCGTGTGATAGGTTTATCTGGGAATATACGAATCCAAACTTGTCCCTCACGCTGCATGTAACGGTTGACAGCGACACGAGCCGCTTCTATCTGACGGCTGTCCAGCCATTTGGCTTCAAGAGTTTTGATGCCGAATGAGCCGAAAGCCAATTGCGTACCCCTATGAGCGTTCCCTTTGTTGCCACGCCCATCTTGAGGTCTTCTATATTTTACTCTTTTTGGCTGTAACATGATAGATTCTTTCTTTAACGGTTATTGTTTCTCTTACGGTTTACTCTCGGCTTGCCGTTTGAACGTCCGCCTTGTTTGTCTTGGGTGAAACTCATAAAGAGATCACGCTTGCCGTAAACTTCACCGCGGCAAATCCAAACCTTTATGCCTAAGAGGCCGACTTTAGTAAGCGCCTCCGCCTGACAAAAGTCTATGTCTGCACGGAATGTATGTAAAGGAGTACGTCCTTCTTTATACATTTCCTTACGTGCCATTTCCGCACCGTTCAAACGACCGGTTATCTGCACTTTTATACCCTCGGCTCCGGCACGCATCGTATTAGCTACAGCCATTTTTATCGCACGACGGTAAGCTATTTTACCTTCCACCTGGCGAGCGATGTTATTAGCTACGATTGACGCATCCAGTTCAGGTTTCTTAACCTCATATATGTTAATTTGAATCTCTTTGTCATAGAGTTTTTTCAACTCTTCCTTCAATTTGTCAACATCTTGGCCACCCTTGCCAATAACCAATCCCGGACGTGCCGTGCATATCGTGATTGTGACAAGTTTTAGCGTACGCTCAATGACGATGCGAGATATGCTGGCCTTAGCCAAACGTTCGTTCAGGTATTTGCGGATTTTCATATCCTCAACAAGGTTGTCACCAAAGTTCTTTCCACCGAACCAATTTGAGTCCCAACCTCTAATAATACCGAGACGGTTGCTTATCGGATTAACTTTCTGTCCCATTCTGCTTATTATTTTTCGTCATTAGTTTTGGCATCTACGAACAAGGTCACATGGTTGCTACGCTTGCGTATTCTATAGCCACGCCCTCGTGGTGCCGGTCTCATACGCTTCATTGTTACACCCTCGTCTACAAACACTTTAGAGATATAAAGCTCACCGTCTTCGGCTTTGCGGTCATTCTTGACTTCCCAATTGGCAATTGCCGAACGGAGAAGTTTCTCTACATCCGCAGCAGCAGCTTTCTTTGAAAATCTCAAAACGCCAAGGGCGCGATTAACCTCCATACCACGTATCATGTCAACGACATAACGCATCTTGCGCGGAGAAGAAGGAACGCCTCTGAGCTTTGCAAAATACAACGTTTTACGGGCTTCTTTAATTTTTTCAGCCGCTATCTTTTTTCTTGCTCCCATTATATTGTCTTTTTATTTTCAATGGTTAGCCTGTTACTTCTTATTCCCGGCATGGCCTCCGAAACGACGAGTCAGAGAAAACTCACCAAGCTTGTGGCCGACCATGTTCTCGGTAATGTAAACAGGAATGAATTTATTTCCGTTATGAACGGCAACAGTGTGCCCCACAAAATCAGGAGAAATCACTGAAGCTCTAGCCCATGTCTTTACGACACTTTTCTTGCCGCTTTCGTTCATCGCAAGAATTTTCTTCTCGAGAGAAACATTTATATATGGACCTTTTTTTAATGAACGACTCATAATTTTCTTAGTTAACTTGATTACTTCTTATTAGCTCTTTCAATGATATACTTGTTAGAAAGCTTCTTCGGCGCCCTCGTCTTGAGACCCTTAGCGTACAAGCCTTTGCGTGAACGCGGATGACCTCCTGACTGACGGCCTTCACCACCACCCATCGGGTGATCATGCGGGTTCATTACGACACCGCGGTTGTGCGGACGACGACCGAGCCAACGTGAACGGCCGGCTTTACCCGACTGTTCCAAAGCATGGTCTGAATTACCTACACTACCAACCGTAGCTTTGCAAGCACTCAATATCTGGCGCGTTTCGCCAGAGGGGAGCTTAACAACACAATAACTGCCTTCACGAGAAGTCAACTGAGCAAAATTACCAGCCGAGCGGACGAGCAGAGCACCTTGTCCGGGACGTAATTCAATATTATGGATTACTGTTCCGACAGGGATGTTTGCCAAAGGAAGCGCGTTACCAATCTCAGGCGCCGCGTCTTTACCAGACATCAAAGTTGCACCTACCTGCAGTCCGTTAGGAGCAATAATGTAACGTTTTTCACCATCTGCATAATACAACAGAGCTATACGAGCCGAGCGGTTCGGATCGTACTCTATCGTCTTAACTACAGCAGGAACACCATCTTTCTCACGTTTGAAGTCAATAAGACGATACTTTCTTTTATGACCGCCGCCGATATAGCGCATTGTCATCTTTCCCGTATTGTTTCGACCTCCGGTAGAACGTTTACCGTAAACGAGAGACTTCTCTGGTACGGATGCAGTAATCTCCTCGAACGTACCAATAATCTTGTGTCTTTGACCCGGTGTTACCGGTTTGAATTTACGTACTGCCATTTCTTATTTTCAAATATTGCTGTAAAAATCAATTGTATCGCCTTCTTTAAGTGTGACGATTGCCTTTTTAAATGCGCTTTTCTGACCACGGATAAGCCCTGCCTTAGTATAACGGCTCGAGCGCTTTCCCGAATAACGCATTGTATTCACATCTTCTACCTTAACATTGTACAGACTTTCAACTTCCTTCTTAATTTGGAGCTTATTCGCCTCAGGACGAACAATAAAGCCGTAACGGTTAGGCCATTTGTCTGTAATCTTGGTCATCTTCTCAGTGACCAATGGTTTTATGATGAATGCCATATTGCTTTTCTCCTTTTACTTGTTTAAGATTTCGTCGATAGTCTTCAGCGAATTTTCAGTCACAACAAGAACATCTGCATCCAAAACTTTATACGTATTGAGTGTTGATGCCAACATGACATTGGTACGCTGCAAGTTACGAGCCGACAAATATACGTTTTTATTTACATCCGGCAAAACAAGAAGCAGTTTCTTGCCGTCGACTTTAAGATTTTTAGTAATATTTACAAAATCTTTTGTCTTAGGTGCGTCAAGATTGAAATCTTCAACCACAACGATGGAATTTTCCTTAGCCTTGTACGATAACGCACTCTTACGTGCAAGAATAGTAGTCTTATGATTCAGCTTTATACTGTAATCGCGAGGTTTCGGTCCGAAAACGCGGCCACCACCTCTGAGCAATGGAGAATTGATATCACCACGACGTGCTCCACCACCGCCTTTCTGGCGACCAAGTTTACGTGTTGAGCCAGCATGCTCGCTTCTCTCCTTAGCCTTGGCTGTTCCTTGGCGCTGTGCAGCCATATAGCGCTTCACGTCAAGATAAATAACATGGTCGTTTGGTTCAATTCCGAAAACAGATTCGTTTAACGTAACCGTTCTCCCAGTGTTTTCACCTTTGATATTTAATACGTTAATTTCCATTATTTCTCAATTAAAACGGTTGAACCTTTGCAACCAGCAACACTACCTTTCACAAGGATGAGGTTATGCTCCGGTATTACTTTTAACACTTTGAGGTTCTGGGTCTTTACCCTATCACCTCCCATTTGGCCTGCCATGCGCATACCCTTGAATACTTTTGCGGGATATGAACATGCGCCGATAGAACCCGGCTTACGCGCACGGTCATCCTGACCGTGAGTGCTTTGACCTACACCTCCGAAGCCATGGCGTTTCATTACGCCTTGGAAACCTTTACCTTTAGACGTACCTATGACATCTACGAAAGTAGTGTCATTGAAAATATCTACAGTAATAGTGTCACCAAGGTTGTACTCCTCGTCAAACTTGAACTCGGCCAAGTGTCTCTTGGGTGTTGTACCAGCTTTCTTGAAGATTCCCTGCATAGGCTTTGTAGTATTCTTTTCCTTTACCTCGCCGAACCCGAGCTGAACGGCTTCATAACCGTCCTTCTCTACAGTCTTCACCTGGGTAACAACACAAGGACCAGCTTCGATAACAGTGCACGGCACGTTCTTGCCGTCGGCACTGAAAACGGATGTCATTCCGATTTTTCTTCCAATTAATCCTGGCATTTCAATTTAATATTAAATGATACTATACTTTAATTTCCACTTCAACACCGCTCGGCAATTCCAGCTTCATAAGAGCGTCAACCGTCTTAGCCGTAGAGCTGTAGATGTCAATAAGGCGCTTGTAGTCGCTCAATTGGAACTGCTCACGCGATTTCTTGTTAACGAAAGTACTGCGGTTTACGGTGAAAATACGTTTGTGTGTAGGCAATGGAATCGGGCCGCTTACGATAGCTCCCGTAGCCTTTACTGCCTTCACGATTTTCTCTGCTGACTTGTCTACCAACTTGTGGTCGTATGACTTCAGCTTGATTCTGATTTTCTGACTCATTTCTTGTTTAATTTAAAATTTTACATGAAAGGGGAGGTACGCCCGTTAAGAGTCATTCGCTAACGCGACGCCTCACCCTCTTTTACTTTTTTATTATACTAAATCAACACGACCTTTGATTTCTTCAAGCACTGTTTTGGCTATCGAGCTCGACAATGGTGCATGATGATCATATTCCATAGAGCTTGTCGCACGACCAGAAGTAATTGTACGGAGAGCCGTTACATAACCAAACATCTCAGCCAGTGGAACCATTGCCTTGATAATGCGTGCGCCACTACGTGTTTCGTCCATACCTTCCACTTGGCCACGACGTTTGTTCAAGTCACCTATGACATCGCCCATGTTCTCCTCTGGAGTTACAACTTCCAGTTTCATGATAGGTTCCATCAGCACAGGACCAGCTTTTACGCAGGCATTCTTATAGGCATTGATTGCCGCTATCTCGAACGACAACTGGTCTGAGTCTACCGGGTGGAACGAACCGTCAAGCAAAGTCACCTTCAAGCTGTCCATTGGATAACCGCCGAGCACACCACTCTTCATTGCGGTTTCAAATCCTTTCTGGACAGAAGGGATGAACTCTTTAGGAATATTACCACCCTTAACCTCATTGATAAACTGCAATCCGCCTTCCTTGTAATCCTCGTCGATAGGACCTACGTTGACAATAATATCAGCGAACTTACCACGGCCACCGCTCTGCTTTTTGTAAACCTCACGCAGATTGACAGTCTTGGTAATAGCCTCTTTGTAGTTCACCTGCGGCTTGCCTTGGTTGCATTCAACCTTGAATTCCCTTTTCAGACGGTCGAGGATGATGTCGAGGTGAAGCTCACCCATACCTGAGATAACGGTCTGACCGCTCTGCTCGTCGGTATGAACGGTAAACGTCGGGTCTTCCTCTGCAAGTTTTGCAAGACCGATACCAAGTTTATCAACATCCGCCTGGCTTTTCGGCTCTACTGCGATACCAATCACAGGATCCGGGAATGTAATTGACTCAAGTACAATAGGATGAGCCTCATCACACAAAGTATCACCGGTGCGGATATCCTTGAAACCAACACCAGCACCAATGTCGCCGGCATCGATTACCTCCATGGGAACCTGCTTGTTGGAGTTCATCTGGAACAGACGGCTTACACGCTCTTTCTTACCAGAACGCGTGTTATATACATACGAACCGGCTTCTACTTTTCCGGAATAAACACGGAAGAATACCAAACGGCCTACATACGGGTCTGTAGCGATCTTGAAAGCAAGTGCCGAAGTAGGTGCGTCCTCAGACGGCTTGCGATCTTCCTCCTCGCCGGTAGTCGGATTAGTTCCAACGATATTAGGCGTATCGAGAGGTGAAGGCAGGAATGCACAGATATAATCAAGCAAAGTCTGCACACCCTTATTCTTGAACGAAGAACCGCAAAGCATCGGAGTACACTGCATAGACAAGGTTCCCTTGCGGATTGCGGCTATTATCTCCTCCTCTGTTATTGAGTTTGGATCGTCAAAATACTTTTCCATAAGAGCCTCGTCAAACTCGGCGGCACTCTCCAGCAGCTTTCCTCTCCACTCATCAGCCTCGTCTTTGAGGTCGGCAGGGATGTCGTCGATTTCAAACTCGGCGCCTTGGGTCTCGTCGTGCCAGATAATGGCTTTCATCTTTATAAGATCTACAATACCCTTGAACGTCTCTTCGCTACCGATAGGAATCACCAAAGACACGGGATTTGCCCCTAGCACCTCTTTCATCTGACGGAGCACGTCAAAATAATCTGCGCCGGAACGGTCCATCTTGTTGACATAGCCCAGGCGCGGCACATTATACTTGTCGGCTTGGCGCCATACAGTCTCCGACTGAGGCTGCACACCACCTACGGCACAGTATGTAGCGACAGCACCGTCGAGCACACGCAGTGAGCGCTCTACCTCGGCAGTAAAGTCCACGTGCCCCGGAGTGTCAATCAGGTTTATCTTGAACTGTTTGTTGTTATAGTGCCAATAGCACGTTGTGGCGGCAGAAGTAATGGTTATACCGCGTTCCTGCTCCTGTGCCATCCAGTCCATCGTGGCGGCACCGTCATGCACCTCGCCGATCTTGTGAGTCTTACCCGTGTAATAAAGGATTCGCTCAGAAGTTGTCGTTTTTCCGGCATCGATGTGAGCCATAATGCCGATGTTGCGAGTCAAATGTAAATCTTGCTTTGCCATTTTCTTTTTACCTAAACTATGTTGTTAAAACCTGAAGTGGGCGAATGCACGGTTAGCCTCAGCCATGCGGTGCATGTCTTCCTTACGCTTGAAAGCTCCGCCTTGGTTGTTATAAGCGTCCATGATTTCAGCGGCGAGTTTGTCGGCCATAGTTTTACCGCCACGCTTGCGCGCGAAATTTATCATGTTCTTCATTGAGATGCTCTCCTTACGCTCAGGACGAATTTCCGTAGGCACTTGGAATGTAGCACCACCGATACGGCGGCTCTTAACTTCCACTTGAGGAGTGATATTGTCGAGGGCTGCCTTCCATATTTCAAGAGCCGACTTTTCCTCGTTCGACATTTTTTCCTTTACGGTATCCAGTGCTTTGTAGAAAATCTCGTATGACGTATTCTTCTTTCCGTCATACATCAGGTGATTAACGAATTTTGAAACCTTCTGGTCGTTGTAAACGGGATCCGGCAGGATCACACGCTTCTTTGGTTTTGCTTTTCTCATTTCTTGTTTTGAAATTTATTCTGCATGGGGCTGTTCACTTGTTCTTCAGCGTCCCCTCCGGGACTACTTACTCAACCTTTATAACAATTCTCCAGCAAAACGTTTGATAAAATAAATGTCTGTTATGTCCTTTCAGGCTACAGTCTATTATTTCTTAGCCTTCGGACGTTTAGCTCCATACTTTGAGCGGCGCTGTGTACGGTTTGCCACGCCGGCAGTATCCAATGTTCCACGCACGATGTGATAACGCACACCGGGCAGGTCCTTAACACGTCCGCCACGCACAAGCACGATTGAGTGCTCCTGCAGGTTGTGACCCTCTCCCGGTATGTAAGAGTTCACTTCCTTTTGGTTTGTCAAACGGACACGGGCAACTTTACGCATTGCCGAATTAGGTTTCTTCGGGGTCGTTGTATAGACACGAACGCAAACACCACGACGCTGGGGGCATGAATCCAAAGCCGGTGATTTGCTCTTGTCAACAAGCGCCTTTCTACCTTTTCTTACCAATTGTTGAATTGTAGGCATTGTTGTTAATTTTTAGTTATATATTATTTTCGTATTTTCTTATTAAGCAATGTCTCGAGGACACAGACCATTTTGGGCTGCAAAGGTACGAATAAATATTTAAACTACCTAATTATAAAGAATTCAAAAAGCCTATACTGTTGAAAAATTCAAACAATATAGGCTTTGTTAATATAAATTAACCATATATTCGTCTAACAAAAGAGGTACAGGCAAAAGAGATACCTATACAAATAAGCAACAACACAACTTTACGTCGTTACAAGATTACAGGTTGTCGGATTTCCTGTCTTGCTTTCTACGCTTCGCCCTTATTTATGTTAAACGGAGCTATTGTGCCTTTCTCCTGTTGTGGCATCTTGATTTGTCCGAAAGCGTTCTCATATCTTACAATGTTATCTTTCAATGCCATCAACAATCGCTTTGCGTGTTCCGGAGCAAGTATCACGCGCGACTTAACCATTGCCTTAGGCACTCCGGGCAATATGCGTGCAAAATCGAGTACAAAATCCGAACTTGAATGAGTTATTATTGCGAAGTTGGCATATTCGCCCTGCGCCACGTCCTGTGGCAGCTCTATTTGCAGCTGCCCCTGCTTGTTGTTATTATCCATTTTTCTTTATATATATTAATAAGGTGAATACCACCCCAACCCTCCCAAAGGGAGGGAGCTTGATATGCCTCAAGCCAAACAAAGCAATCTAAGCCCTTCCCTTCGGGAGGGGTTTGGGGTAGGTGGTTATTTATTCCTGTACATCTCCGCCTGCTGGCGAATCAGTTCGGCGTCGTCGAAATAGTTAATCCTCATGGCCTCGCGCACATCGTGCAGGGTCTGCGCCGCAACCTCGCGCGCAGCGTCAGAGCCTTTCTTCAGGATATTGTACACTTCGGGTATGTCCTGTTCAAACTCGTGGCGGCGCTGGCGGATAGGCTCAAGCTGCCTGTCGAGCACCTTTATGAGGAACTTCTTGCACTTCATGTCGCCCAATCCGCCGCGGCGGTAGTGGTCTTTCAGTTCGTCAAGGTTCTTATACTCGGGCCAGAACTCGGCAAAGTCGTCCGCCGTACTGAAGGCGTCAAGATAAGTGAACACGGTGTTGCCCTCAACCTTTCCCGGGTCTTCCACGCGCAGGTGTCCAGGGTCAGTGTACATGCTCTTCACCTTCTGCTGCATCTCCTTCGAGGGGTCAGACAGATAAATGCAGTTGCCGAGGCTCTTGCTCATCTTCGCCTTGCCGTCGGTTCCCGGCAGACGGCAGCATACAGAGTTTGTAGGAAGCATGATCTGCGGCTCTACCAGCACGTCGCCGTAAATATAATTGAAACGCTTCACTATCTCGCGGGTCTGTTCGAGCATGGGCTCCTGGTCTTCGCCGGCTGGCACGGTCGTAGCCTTAAATGCCGTAATGTCGGCCGCCTGGCTGATGGGATAAGTGAAGAAACCTACCGGTATGCTCGTTTCAAAGTTGCGCATCTGTATCTCCGTCTTCACCGTCGGGTTGCGCTGCAGGCGCGACACGGTCACGAGATTCATGTAATATACGGTAAGCTCGGCCAGCTCGGGTATCATCGACTGCACGAAGAGCGTCACCTTCTCCGGGTCAAGCCCGGCCGACAGATAGTCGAGGGCCACCTCGATGATGTTCTGGCGTATCTTTTCAGGATTGTCGGCATTGTCGGTCAACGCCTGAACGTCGGCTATGAACACAAACATACGGTCAAAGTCGCCTTCGTTCTGAAGTTCAACGCGGCGGCGCAGCGACCCTACGTAGTGTCCCAAGTGCAGACGTCCCGTAGGGCGGTCGCCGGTAAGTATGATTTTTCCCATTACGTTATTCTTTGTCTACTTTCACTTTTGACTTGCAAATTTACTAAAAAAGTTGATAAAAGTAAGTGTTTATCACAAAAACAAAAACATCGCATAAAAAAATCAAGCACGAAGCAATCAATCACACGGGCACAAACTTTAAATTTTCCACAAAAACGATGCAGACTTATTATATAAAAGAAATACGGGAAAGGTCTTTATACTGCAAAGCGCAAAGACATTGATAAAATGACATGGTAAAATTAGGCTAACTTTTCCATATACCCCAATTCAATGGCGGCATTGTAAAAATCGTTGCAAATTTCCGCGCCATTGCAGGTATAATGCCAATACCATAGGTCATTCTTTTCTTTAATTCCATCGCCGATTTCAGCCTTGTCAAGTATTGCCTCAATCATTTTGTGCTGCCTTTGGGTAAACCCTTTTTCTGAATGAAAGCCCCAATAAGGTTGATGTTCTTCTTCATCCATACCGCTCCAACAACCTATGCGCACGCCTTGAATGTCTATGAAAAAACTATCTCGTTTCTCATGTCTTAGGCCATAACATTTCCAGCTAGGCAATAATTCGTCATACCAGTCATCAATAACGTCACAAGAAATAGACTCAAGTAACCGCCCGGTTTCTTCTTCCAATTTCATGATTTCGGAAAGTTTCTCATTGATTGCATTCCAATTATCAACATTAGACTTGCTTTTATCAAATAATTTTTCTCTTAAATATTTTTCCATTTCACGTTTCAATTTTTGGTTTTCTCTCGTCCCATATTGCAAATTAAGGAAATCTGCAAACTGGATGACAAATGATTTAAGTATGGCTTCCTTTGCAGGAATGAATTTTACGCAATCTGTAATTAACCATTCGGAAAGTTCGTGTTGCAAAGCAATGGTATGCCGGGCATAATCTCGCTTAAAAGTCTTGATACAGGATTTGCAAAACTTAACATCCCATTGTTTGTCCCAATCTAAATGCTTGTAGTCACACCAACATAAATCTCGCTCCGTGACACAACGCTGTTCTCTCTTGGGATTGCGGTAATCTTCAGGCAGTCTCCATATAGACCGTGCAAGACTTTGGATATAGTCATCATCAAGGTGTGTAGGCATTAAAACAATGAAAATGTTATCTTCGTTGTATTGCTTGAAATTTAATTTATGGATGTATCTGGCTATTTGGTTAGGTTGATAGTTCGCGCCTTTTACCTTATTCTCAAAAATTATTGCATACTTGTTATCTTTCACACAAATATCAATTCTTTCACTTTCCCTTGTAATGACTGGATTTTCTATCCACGCCGGATTAAGACCTATTGGGGCAAGAAATTTCTCTATGAAGAGTTTAAGCAATGGATACGCACCACCATCCTTGTATTTTAGGATTTCAGCCATGGCCCGACTTGTAGTTGGCTCATCTGAATCATACCACTCAAAAACATTCAGGGTATATGGAACTTTGTTCTCAGAGTGGTTTTGAATGTAGGTGAGTCCTTCGGCTATAGATAGTAAAAACATGTACCTCTTCAAGCATTCTTCCCTAAAGGTTTTTGAAAGCTTTAAGAGCTCGTCAACATTTTCTCTTGAGAATACAGGTTTTTCATCCATAAACACAAATTCAGACTTTGCAAAGATACGAAAAATTGTTGATTTCAAAGAAGGAATAATTTTGTAATCATAAGATGCAAAAGCAAAAGGTAAATTGTAGGGTCCACCAGAACTGCGGATAAACCTTGATTTTTAATCAAATATTGCAGGGAAAAGGATAAAATTGTATTTGCCAGTTAGCTTTATGAACGGGCGAAACGAGTTATAAATCCCAATACCTAAGAATGCATACCTTCATATAATGAAAAGCAAAATGCCATCCGCTGTGGAATGACATTTTGCTTGCAAAGGTTTCGGGCCTACCGTTTTTTCAGTATGCTGTTCACCACGCGCACTGTGGAGACGAGCTTGTTGGTAGAAGTGAACACATCGACATTCCACACATGCGAAGAGCGGCCGCGGTGTACTATGGTGCCTACAGCGCGCACCGTATCGCCCTCGTGGGCCGAAGATACGTGGTTGCCGCTGACCTGCATACCCACAACGATTTCATCGGGTTGGCATGTTATCATCGAGCCGAGGCCTGCCACGGTTTCGGCCAAAGCCAGCGTGGCACCGCCGTGCAGTATTCCGAACGGCTGGCGCGTGCGCTCGTCAACGGGCATGGTGGCCTCTATGCGGTCGGGCGAGGCGTAAGTGTACTGTATGCCGAGATTTCCCATCAGCGCGTGCTGCGCCTGAGCGTTTAACAGGTCAAGCGGGATATCCGACGCATGCACCTCTGAGAGGATGAATTTCTCAACGGCTTGGGCCACGCCGTCCTCCTCATTAGAGCCTGTCACGTAGTCGGCGCACACCTTCACCGAATCCTGCGCGTGCCCCATGGCCACGCTCTTGCCGGCCAGCTGAAGCATCGTTACGTCGGCCACGCCGTCGCCTATGGCGATTACCTCCTCGCGCTTCACGCCCAGCTGGTCCATCAGCACGGCCAAAGTGTTGGCCTTGTCTACACCACATGGCACAACCTCGAGGAAGTACGGCTCCGAGGGGAACACGTCAAGCACGCCGGCCAGCCGCCGTTTCCAGTGGCTTTCCAGCCCGCGCAGGGCCTCATAGTCATCACTTACCAGTACGCACTTGCACGGGGCGAAGTCTATCGCGATTGAAAATTCAGGTTCTTCCATTATCTTCAAATGGTTCAGCCAAGCCTCGCGCCGTATGTGAATATCGTCGGCGTTGTCCGTCAAGATGTAGTCGTCATGGTAGGTGAAAATTGAAAAGCCGTTCTTTCGTGACTTTTTCTCCAAATAAGGTATCTGTTCAGGATTGATGCGCCGCTCGAACACCACCTCGCCCGTGCCGGCCTTAATCACCTTACAACCGTTGTAAGACAATATGAAACCGCCGAAGTTGCCCATTTCCAAAGCCTTTGCCAGCGGCAGCAACCCCGACGTAGGCCGCCCCGAGGCCAACACGATGCGCACTCCTGTATGTTGCACTTTAAGCAAGGCCGCCTGCGTGCGCTTGCTCATTTCCATGTCATTGTTTAGCAGAGTCCCGTCTACATCGAGAACCAATAGTTTGTATTTCATAGCGTCGGGCATTTTGGTTTATGCCTACAAAGATAAGAAAATACGGCGTTAAAACTACACGTTTGCCTAATTATTTCAGGCTTAAAAAAGTTAACGCCTACATTTACAGCCACAGCCGCCTGCCGCCGACATCACGCTTTCACAGCCTCATCCTTCAAGTCCGTGCCGGCCGGGCGTTGGAACACCCTCAAGCCAAACTCACGGGCCATTACTACGGCGTAGTCGAGCACCGAGCTTTGGAATTTCTCGAACGGCACCCAGTCTACAAACGCGCAGAAGCAATACAACTCCACAGGCAGGCCCTCGGGCGTAGGCTGCAACATGCGCACCATTATCATCATGTCGCTGCGCACGTCGGGATGATTATGCAGGAAATCCATCATAAAGTCACGGTACACCTGCGTGTTAGCTATCGGAAAGCCGGCGTCGGCGTAACGGTCGGCCGGCACATAGCCATCGGCCACAAAGCGGCTTATATCGTCAGCCGTGCAGAAGCCCACGGTGTTTGTGTCAATGTTCACCGACATTTTCAGCCGCCTTCCGCCCGACTCACGCATGAAGCGCCAGTTCTGGAAAGCGTCGCTCACCAGCGCGTAAGGTGGGATAGTGGTTATCGTCTTGTCGAAATTCTGCACCTTCACCGTTGTCAGCGACACTTCCTGCACAAAGCCGTTGGCTCCGTACTTAGGCATGGTTATCCAGTCGCCCGGGCGCAGCATGTCGTTGGCAGACAACTGCACGCCCGCCACCAGCCCGAGTATCGAATCCTTGAATATCAGCATCAGCACCGCCGCCGACGCGCCCAACCCTGCCAGTACAGCCGTTGCGCTCTTGTCTATGATTATGCTCACGATAAGTATCAGCCCAACTACGAACGCCATGAGGTTGAACATCTGGTAAATACCCTTCAGCGGACGGTTGCGCAGCCGCTGGTGCTCGGCCGAAATCTCATAAAGCGAATGTAGCAGCTCGCTGACAAACAGCAGCGTCACCACGACAAGGTAAATATTGCACACCTTCAGCAGCAACGACAGCAAACCCTCATGCCGGGTAAGCACCACAGGCAGCGCGACATACCATATCACGGGCGGTATGATGCGTCGGAAAGCCTTCATCACACGCCGGTGGAACAGAAAATCGTCCCATGTGGCCTTCGTCTTCGCCGTCAGCTTCTGCACCGCGGGCATCACCACGAAGCGGAACACCGATGTGCATATATACGACAACAAGCCGATGGCGAACGCCGCCGTCAGCGGATACACCCACCCCATTATCTCGTCGGACACTCCGGCGGTGTCTTTCAAAAACTCCAGCAAATATCTGTCAACGTGATCCATACGGTGCGTAAAACAGTAAAGTCATCTCTCGTTGTATATGAAATCAAGGCCGTAACGCCAATAGCGGGAGAACTTCCTGTCAGAGCTGACAAGCGGAATGCGGTCGGCGATGGCCTGCGCTATGATAAGCCGGTCGTTAGGGTCGCGGTGGTCGTCGTATAAAGCTAAGTCGGCAAAGACCTTAAGATGTCTAACCGTTATTTGTTCAATTCCTATACCAGCATTGCTCAAATCTTGCAACACGCTGTCTGCATTTTGCTTTATCTTTCCTGTCTGACATAGGTGGATAAGCTCATGTATGCATACCGTACTCGTGAAAAGTGCGTTTGAATAATCAAGCAGGTTTATTTTTACAGATGGACTTAAATCGTCGTCTGAATAAAGGAAATAAACCAGTACGTTCGTATCAAGCAGCAATCTCATTTCAGCACCGCCTTCATGTCGACAATGACACCACCTTTATCCCGTCCTTCGTTAGCCAAAAACCATTTGGCCGCCTTTGACAGTTTCTCGGGCGGAAGCGTCTTCAACTTGGCAAGGAAATCCTGCCATTCCTTTTGCTTTTCCTCTTTTGTTTTTTTAGCTTCCATATAAATTACATTATTCCGGATGTTTGCATAAACACAAACCTTATACCGAACCCATACATTATTATCGTTTTGTTGCAAAAATAGCAAAAATCCGCAACCAAGCCAAACATCATTTAGAACTTTAACACATAATAATCTTCCATATTATGTTTAACCAATATGGAGGTAAAAGGAGCATACACAGTTCTGGCGTATGTGCATACAGACAGGTTACGCATTTAAAGGGTTCATCCGCAGTTTAGATATATAGTGAATAAGGGCCTATCTCGCCCCCTTCAGGGACGGTTAATGCGATAAGGATATGTTCCTGCGGATTTGCAATCCGCAGGGAAGTAATATAAGGATTTCGTTTAACCATGTATTCATAATATGGTGACTGCAGATGTGAGGATTGCAAATCCGCATTTAAAAAGCCGTCGGATTGCAAATCCGGCGGAACGAAAACAAAAAGAGGGGCGCCCTGCGGCGTCCCTCTAATTATAATCAGCATGAAGCGTTATTTTACGATAACCTTCTTCGTTGTGCCGTCAGACATCTTCACGATGTTTACGCCCTTAGTAGGCTGCGACAGCTGCGTGCCGTCCAAAGCGTAACGAGCCACCTCAACGGCTGTCTCGTTGTTAGATACAACAGCATTTTCTATGCCTGAAGGAACGTCAAGTTTCACCTTATTAGCGTTGGTCACCCACAAGTCCCTGATATCCGTAGCCTGACTTACATCGTTTGAAACAAATGCCACGATGCTCATATTCTCAGCCTTCCAAGTAGAATTAAGAGTTACCGTATATGTCTTAGAGTACTTATTCCCGTCGAATGTCAAAGCGTCACCATAAATGTTGCTCACGATATCGCGAACCACATCGTTGTGAACATAGCTTTGGTCATAGCCGACTGTGGGCTGAGCCTGACGCGCCACAATGTTATCCTCTGTCACATAAACAGTCAATGCGGCATTAGGCAACAGGGCTTCGATACCATCAACAGCATCACCTGAAACAGTAATCTCCAGCTCGCGCGTATCCGGGTCATAACTTTGCGCTATGTCAACCGTTGCGAACGCAGGCACTTCCTCGATACTCTTATCTATCACGTCCTGACTGAACATCTGAGCCACTTGCGTGGCATAATTCGGATTATAACTCAAACTTAAAACAAGTCCTCTTAACTGATTCAAACTTGCATCGTCAATATAAAACCTGTTAAACGCAGCTGACGGGTTCATATAACCTTGACAGAGAATCTGCGACAACTGGTCGGTCTCCGTTGTACCGAGCAAACTTGTGCCGGGATAATTGTTGTGCAGCACTGCTACGGCAAGGTCGCTGCGCAATTCTTTCAGAGCCTCTATGATCGGATGTCCGTATGGACAATACGGACATTCCGTCGACGTAAACTGCTCAATCAAAGTCATCTGGCGCTGCAATGGCTCCTTCACGAAAACAAACGTGCCTTCCACCTTGTCGTCGGCTGTGTTTTCTGTCGGAGCAACACCGTTTATCTTGTCTACCGCTACGGTTACAGTGTGGACGCCTGCCGCCATGTCATCCGAAAGATCGAGATCCACTGCTACGTTTTGGCTCATCCCCGTCAAGGCAACAGGAGTTTCAAGCGTCTTAACAACAGAACCATCGATGGCTACGCTCAATGTATATGAAGAAGCCATAGTGTTACCCGTGTTCTTCACCTTAAAGCTGAGTGACAGTTTGTCACCTACATTAACGAACTGAGGCAAGCTCAACGATTTCACGCTCATGTCCGTATCAACAAAGTTTCCGCCCTTGACAACGGCCTGAATGCAGAGGTTGCCAAAGCCGCGCGACGACTGGTTATAGAAGCCTTCGCCATCACCAAGATCACCATAAATAATGAAGCCCAAGCTGCTCATATAGTCGGCTATGCCTCCGTCGCAAAGCAACGGATAATCAGTGCTGTTCTGATTATAATCGTATGCCAGCATATAATACATTCCTTCCTCGATTTTCACAGGCGTGTCGAGCGTCACTTCATTCCATCCGGCCTTAGTAGACGCCACTTCCTGCTGCGCAATCGGCTCGCCAATAGAGATGCTGTTGCCTTCTTGCATACACGGATGGATATACACACAAGAGGCTCCCACCGAAGTAGTTACCGCGAAACGCATCTTTGTTATCTCGCCGCCAACGAAATTCCCAATCTCTTCGTCGGTTAAAATAACACATGCCTTATAGGTGCCGGGCGATTTAGGTACACCTATACCGCCTTTAGGATCGCCCACACCATCAGGCAATTCATCGGTATCATAGAACCCCATAATGCGCTCGTCATTGTCAAGGGCTATTTTTGAAACCGGGACATTGGCTTTCTTAGAGGGCATGACAAGTGCGGCATTGCCCCTACTTAATTTTACAGAGGACATCTGGTCTTTAACGATCCTCTGCTGCGCGTTCGCCACTGTCACCAACAGCAACAATGCGAACAGACTAAGTAAAGTTTTTTTCATACTCTAATAAATTTAATCAACTATTATCTTGGCAGTTTTGCCGTTTGCATATTTCACTATGTTTATACCTTTTTTGGGAGCGAGAAGTCGCCTGCCGTCAAGCGTATAGCGTGCCACTATTTCGTTTTCGCCCTCAACTTTCACTCCGTCAATACCTGCAGGGTCACTGTAGTTGAAGTTTACCGTAACCGAGGGGCCGTCTGCTTTGAATGTATAATTCATCGGAATACCATACGCATTACGTACAATGTTCATTATCTGGATTTTGAACGTGGCTGTGCACTGGCCGTATTCGATGGGCATCCATTCTGTATTGAAAGGCTTAAGTTCGGCAGGAAGAACAATATTAGGGTCTGTAAAATGCTCGCCCACAGTCTCAAAGCCGCCACAGTTTCCCGGGAAACAACAAGACACGGAACCGTTGTCCATACTTATTATGTTCAAGGCACAACGTGCTCCGACTTCCTCAGAAGAATTGTTTCTCACACTAAGTCCGGTAGTTACCTGCCAATATGACCACTCAGGGGAGCCACCATCCTTATATTCAAGCTCTCCCTCAACGGTCGCGCCGTCGGCAACGACGTTGCCGGCTTTGTCTACAAATTGTAGAGTATTGTCAATCTGTGCGCTTGCCGCGCCGCCCATGAACACTGATACAAGAAACAAGAGTAAAGACTTCTTCATGTTTTTATTCTTTTATTTATGAATTATATTTTTATTATTCGAATCACTCCTCCGTTTCGGCTCCGTCTTGCTGGCTGTCGTCATCAGCCGCAGCTATGACATGAGCCTTTGCAGCCTGTTGCACTCCGGCTTCATTATACACGAAAGCCACAACCGACATGTTTTCCGCCACCCATTCTGCGTCAAGCTGGTATGTAAACGTGCGTGTTACGGGTTCGCCCAATGAAAGGCTTATCGGGTCGCCCGAGCGGTCGTTTACAGTAGCGCGGAACACATGGTTGTGCACGTAATTCGGGTTTGAAGAACCGTCGGGCATAAGCTGAAAACTGGTTATTCCATCCTCGACAAGCCACACCTGCAGGTTGCCGTTGACATCAGCCAGTCCCTCGGCATTAACGGTTATATCGACATTACGAGATGCTTCATCGTAAGCGCACGAAGCCTTGAGAAGCAAAGAGGGTTCTTGCTGCAACTTATTAGTTACGTATGTGCCCAACATACTGGTATTATTCAACATATTTTGACGGTCAACAAGAAGTGCCGGCTGGCTGGGTTTACCACGTTGTTCATAATACCAGTTGGCCGTTTCATTATACAACGGGTAAGGCTTACCATTAGGCAGCTTGCACAAATCGCCGCAATAAAGACCTACGGCAATCACCGTGTCAGAGCTATATGCTGCCTGCAGGGTTTCTATTGCAGAAGCTGCCGTCGGGCAGTTTACGCACCGTTGGGCTGTGAAATCCTCTATAAGGACACATCGTTTTACGTCGGCGGGCTTCACGTAGATGAACCTGTCGGCCTCGTCAATCTCGTTGCAGGCGGCAAAAGCGAGGGCAGCGGCGCAAAGGGCGGCGGTATATATAAGTTTATGAAGTTTCATGTCCGTTAGAAGTTATAGTTATAAGAGAGGGTTACGCCGCGGCTTGAGGGCACGTAGCGGCACACGCCCCCGGCGCAGTTCCAGCCCTCGCGGGTGCGTCCGTAGCCCAGCTGCAGGCGGTGGGCGCCGTGGTTGAAGGTGACGTAGCCCTGATAGTAATGCACATTGGTGCGGCCGCTGTTGTACATGTCGGATATGGTGAACATCCAGTGGGGCAGGAACGACAGTTCGAGCAGACCGTAAATCCAGTCGCCGTCGTCCTCGTCGGTTGAGAGGTATTGCAGCTCTCCGCGCAATGTCAGCTTGCGGTTTATGCGGTATTTTGCGTCGGCTATGAATATGTCTGAGTGCACCATGCCGCCGTGACCCTCAACAATGGTCTGGTTGTAAAACTGGTTCATGTACATCAGGTTGAGGCGGAAGGCGCGCGAGAAGGGCTTTTCTATCTGTATGTTGAAGTCCTGATAATACGTCTGGCCGCCCCACTTGAAGAAAGCCGAGCCGTAACCGTCGGTGCCCGTAAACCTTTCAGGAGTCTCAACAGACGGGCTGTAGGGGTTGGGGGCATGGTTGTTGCGGTCGATGGCGTGTACGTGCGAGAAGTTTACCTTCACGTTCATGCCGTATTTGCCGCCGATGGCTGTGTTGCGCTTGAAGCGGTAGCCTAACTCGGCCTGGTAAGCCCACTCGCCGTTGGGCTGGGTGGCGTAGGGATAGAGGGCCGCGAGGGCGTAGGTGTGGTCGGTGGTGAAGGCCGGCAGGTGGTTTATGGCCGAGGCAATGCCGCTGATTTCGCTCCTGCGGCTGCGGAACACCATGGCGTCGCTGCGCTTGGCCTGTAGCAACAGGCTGAAGCCGCGCTTGCTGTAAGAGGCCGAGAGCATGGCCACGTTGCCCTTGCGGTAGATGTAGGGATACTGCCCGTCGAAGGTGGGGTCCTGCCCCTTCCAAGCGTATTCGGCAAGGATGTTGAATCCGCCCTTTTGCAGGCTGGCGCGCACGTCGAACGCGTTGACCGACGAGGGGAAATTGAGTTTGTGCGACGTGCCTACGATTATCTCCTCGTCTTTCTCGTACTTGTTCACCCACGAGGCACCAAGCGTAAGGTAAGTGCCACTCTCGGTCATGGCCTTCGACCACTGGTCGATGTTCAGCTCAACGTCAGCGCCGGTCACCCAGCCGTCGTTGTGCGACCAGAAACGGCGCTGCTTGCCGGAGAGCACCTTGGCCGTGACGCCCTTTACGGGGCGCAACACTAGGCGGCCGCCCAGCAGGGAGTTGTCGATGCCGAGCGTGCGCTCCTCGTAAGTGCGGAGGATGAAGCCCGAGCCGAACTGCTCGTAGAAGTTGCCGAGCGTCAAGTCCCATGACTTGAAGCGTGCCTTAACATATATATATGGTACACCCCAGCCCTTAAAGCCCTGCTCGTCGTAGAACGAGGGCAACGGGTATTCGGTGAACTCGAAGCGCGCGCCGGCGTCGAAGTGCTCGCTGGTAATGTTCACGTCGGCGTAAGTGTTGGTGAGCGCCCACTCGTCATAGCCGCGGGCGTTAATCTCCTTATCCTCCTGCGGTATAAGTATGTCGCTCTGTATGCTTCCGCTTACGCTGACCTTCTTTGTGACGCCGTCGTCTTGGGCGGAGGCGCAAAGGGCTACGGCTATTGCGGCCGGGAGGCAGATTGTCTTGTATAGGGTCATTGTTTTATTTCTATTAGCGGCGCGTAGAGACGCGATTCATCGCGTCTTCAACCGCAATGGTATTGTCATTTACGGGAGACGCGATGAATCGCGTCTCTACAATAATGAGAATGTGGCGGCACGGATGCAGGATGAGTGGCATCCTTAACCATCGACAGACCAGTTACGCTACGTAACGGAGGATTTGCAATCCGTCACGATTTAAACACGGATTAGCCGGTGTAAAAACGGTTATTGCGCTATCAGCTCGCGCACTTTCTCTATCAGTTCTTCCTCGGCACCGTCAACGTAGCCGTTGTGGCGGTAAACGATGTTGCCTTTGCCGTCTACTATGACCGTGTAAGGAATGGCGTTGCCGCCGAGTGCCCGCTTGAAGTCGCCGTTAGGATCGAGCAGCACGTCGTATGTCCATCCGTGGCTGTCAACGAGCGGTTTCACCTTATTTATATTCTGTGCTTGGTCTATCGACACGGCTATGAGCTTCACGCCGGTTTCCTCCTGCCAGTCCTCGTACACCTCGCTGATGGCCGACAAGGCGCGGTTGCAGGGCTTGCACCACGTGGCGAAGAAGTCGATGATGAACGGCTTGCCTCCATTTGAGAGAGTGTCCGTCATGACGGTCTTGCCGTTAATATCTTTCAAGGTTACCGACGGAACCTGCGCTCCGGCCTCTATGGCAAAGGCGAGAACGAACAGCAATATGGGTAAAAATCTTTTCATATATAAAATCTTGAAAACCATGCAAAGGTAAGTAATCTTCATAAAGAGTACAAATTTTAGTTCAAAATTTTTTAAATAATGGTCGAATTTTGTCACTAATTCCAATAATAAGTGTCATTTAGATAACAAATATATATGTTTAGAGACCCCTTTTCTACGGATTTGCAGACGCGTACACCGCCCGTCCGTAAGCCGCAGGCCGCTTACGGCAGCCGCTACAAACTGCGTTTCTGCAAGAATTGGAGTACGCATGGGCAACCACCGCTCCGCGAAAAGATCCATTTTCATCATCGCATGACACCCCATCGGCACCGCGTAGCAAGCATGTTTGTAACCGGCTGATTATCAGCATACTTACAAAAGGCCGTCTTTTAGCTTGTAAAAGGTGGCCTTTTGGCTTGTGAAAGGCCACCTTTTGGAAGGCGAAAGGCCGCAAATCGGGTTCATCCGCAGTTCAGGTGTATGGTAGAATCGTGCAGTGCAAACAGTCTTAGT
>ERZ780212.513-NODE-513-length-38891-cov-3.803790_pt1 | contig 38891 bp, 53 predicted proteins | sample MGYA00511364_ERZ780212 | MGnify/ENA primary metagenome ERZ780212 (study PRJEB29588, sample SAMEA2147991) | human gut metagenome | biome: human gut; feature: human-associated habitat; material: faeces | place: Denmark | collected 2008/2010 ... | reverse complement strand
TGGCGTTCGCGGCTGGCAACAAGTTCCTTGTAGATGGTTTCGTTGTTGGCCGCCATCGTCGCGCGGATATCTTTGTTTTCCGCTACGGTCTGCGTGTACAGACTGATAAGCTTGTTGTCGGTCGCACGGTCGGATTCCAGCTCGGAAATACGCTGGCTCTGTTCAAGCTCAAAACGGTTCACAACCGTATTGGCGCCGCAACAGCCGTTAAATCCGTAACCGTAACCAAAACCATTGCCCCAGCCGCAGTTATTGTAACTTCCCCAGTTCTCGCCGCAGCGATTGAAATGGGAAGCGTTTGCCTTAACGCCCAAAGCGGTTGCGCCCATAGCCGTACCCGCCGCACCGAGCAGGAAATTTAATCCGTTTGCCGCCCAGTTGGCTGTTTTCATACCTTCCATAGTGTTTCTCCATTAAAATTAACGTTAATGAAGAAAGCGGGAGTAAATAATAAGCCCCTTAACTTTCTTCAAGTTAAGGGTACAAACACCATAATAGAATAAGAACGCCCGGTTTTCTACTTTTCGGGGCGCTCCAAAAGCCTTGCCACATAAGCGGTTAAAAACTTTGCGGACACTTTCAGGGCTTTTTGATACCGTCTTGAAACGGTTTTGACATCAACGTTGATTTCGCCGGCATAAACTTTTTGCCAGCCCCGCCGCCCCTGATGCCCGACCAGCCCGTCAATAAGAACTTCCTGTTCGACCGTCCGCAGCGGAAACGACCGGATAAGCCGAATTGCCGTATCTGCCTTTAACCGCTGATACATATATTCGGCATATTCCTTTTCCATCTTACCCTGCCGTTACTGTCTTAAACTCATATTTTCCCGTTTCGTCCGTTGCCCCGGTGGCAAACCCGGTTACCGAATTATCCGGGTAAAAATGGAACAAATCCACCGGGTCGGCATAAACCGCATCGGAAGCGTTTGAAAGGTTGTATGCGTTCAGATAATTTCTGCTCGTGTAATAGCACATCGCCGCCTTTGTCCGGTCTGCGGTGATGTCAAACGTCATAAAATATCCGTCCGCTTTGTCGCTTGGCGGCAACACGTCTGCGGCAATGCTGGCAAAAGTCTTGCTCTCCTGATTAAACTGGAACATAACGAACATCTCCGCCGTTCCTATATTTAAAACGCCTGTCGATGCGTTATAAAACATCTTCACGTTGACCGACGTCCACGGCAGCAAAATCCCCGGCGTATCTGCAACCAGCTGATAATTCTCATTAATTTTATAAACCGTCATCGTTGCACCGTTTCCAAGTCCCGTACTTACGACATGCACAAAAACATAGTCGCCGGGTTCGCACCCTGTCGCATACGCAACGTCTTCAATATTCGCCGTCGTCCCGATAACCGAATTTGTCGTCAAATCAAGAATGTAAACCGTGTCAGTGAACCAGACCAGCACTTTGTTTCCCAGACGAATGACACGCCCTTGCTTCGCACCACTGCCGCTTGTCCAACCCTCCCGGATATCGCACAGCACTTCCGTCCCGATGGTATCCGTGGCAAAATCGTATGTCGTCAAAACCAAGCGGCTGTCGATACAGGCCAGACACCGCCCTTCCCCATTGTACTGCCCGATATAATATGCCGCCGGATTGATAATGCCGTGCGGATAAATCGACTGCGTATTTACAGTATAACGTATAAGCCTCTCCTGCACCGCAGAGCAGATGTTATCGTCAATAAAGTCAATAAACTTTCCGCCCACGCCGGCAATATCAAGGTTTGTCGCCGCCCAGCTGCCGGATTCCGGCGTGTAGGTCAGGCTGTACAGACCACTTGAGAAAAAGGCAAAAACATCGTTTCCTTGGCAAAAAGGAAAATACATATTGCTCGGATTAGTTGAGTTAATCAGCTTTTCTGCCGTTGCCGTCGTTTCCCTCTGGTGGCTGTTTAGCAGCGCTTTCGTCCCCTTTGTTACCGCCGCGCCCGTATTGTTTACCGCAAAAACCGTTTCGCCGCCGCCTCCGCCGCCCTGCAAAACTACCGCATTTGTTATCCCTTTCATGATTCACCTCTATTGTAAAATAATGCATGGAATCACTAAAGTTTCCATAGGAATTTCTTTAGCATAAATTTTTACCCAGCCATCGCCGGATTCAGCCACCGGGGCATAATTTCCCGAAACGGCATCGGTTATATTAAACACAACCGTAGGCGTCAGGTCTTCTGCTGCATCATCTACCGACATTTGCACAAAATAACGGTATCCGGCCTTATAATATTCGTCATCTTCCGCAAGCTTGACCCACAACCTGCCTGCCGAACTGATGTTCTCTTCTTTAATGACCGGAGAAGAATTGATAATATCCTGCTTAATTTTCTCATATTCGCTGTTCAAATCTTCCGCATACCCGTCATACGCAGTTTTAAGCGCAGCCAAAGCTTCGTTCATCTGTTCAATAATCGCATTGACATCCAACTCGGATATTTCCGCCGTATTATTTGCCACCTGAAGATAAAGGTATAAGCGCACATTTTTCGGATGCCCCTCGTCTTCCCCCTCAGTTGACAACAATACCTCATTTTCCCCGTCAGTTGAAGGCCACCACGGCGTAGAATATTTTGCAAAACCAACACCAAGATATTGAGTTTTTGAATCTCTGTAATCACGACCGCCTTGCGAAGAAACCTTAACATTATGAATATGCGTCTTATTACAGTCATTTTCTTCCACGGCCACATCGTTAAGACTTTCAATAGAGCTGATAAACCGCGTTATTTTCGGCAACCTGACGTGTCCGTTCAAAGTATCAATAAAAAACGACGCACACTGTCCGTATTTCTCAAGCTTTTCCTCGTATGCGGCATTATCCGCCACCGTCGGCACCTGCGAGTTCTCCGCCAACTGGTTTAATTTTTTCCAGAATTGCGGATAAAGCGTCTTGCAGTTTGTTATCGTCTCACCCGTCCATAACGGATACGCTCCGACCGGCGCTACGCCTGTGAGGCTGTAATAAATGTCAAACATCTCGCGCGTCGGCTTGTTTTTTAGGTCAGAAATAGCCGCCTGAAACTCGTTGATTGTCGTATTAATTCCTTGCGCAAACAACTGCACTGCCTCAAAGTTTGCCATAACTTCGCTTGCAACTGCCCGCTGCCCGCCCTGAAGCTCGTACGGATATACCAAATTTGTATCTGCCATTGTTTTCTCCATAAAAAAAGCGGAAGTTTCAAACCTCCGCTAAACTTTGCTGTCAATAATTATAAAATCAAAGGGCGGGGCTTGATTTCCCCGCCTGCTGCTACTCGGCGGCAAACATCCCTGATAAATAAGCCGAAAGAGTTGGATACTGCTGATTTAACCAATCGGTACTCTCTGCACCGACAGCAGCTCTCAAATTAGCAGCTGAATTGCTTAAAGCTTCGGGTGTTATGCCATCTGCAATATTACGCCCTGCTCTTCTCCGCATTGCCCGCAACAAAACTTTCCCCCCTAAACCGCCTAAAGCCGATAAACCATAATTAGGGTCTAAAGCAGAACCAACTGCTCCCGCTGAGGCCAATGGGGCGGACAGCCCTGACCAGAACGGCGAGTTAACAGCTCCGCCAACAGAGGTTAGACCTTGTCCTAATTTATTCTCATATAAATTTTGTACGGTTCTGGCTCGCGCATATTGCTGATTGATATCCCTGAATCCCGGAAACTCAGATTCCATCAATCTTTTCAAATCGTTCTCGGCTCTCTCGGCAGCGCTTTTTTTAGACACGCTGTTATTAGAAGATATACCGGCTTCCTTGCGCAGATTTCTTTTTAACATATCAAATTGTGTCAAACTTCCCGGAACAACATTGTCAAAAGCCCGCGGGTCTGCAGAACGCATATTCTGCAAAGTTTCCAACGCTACCGGATGCTGATTGTAATATTGTGCAATTTTATCAGAATCTAACATCATTTCGCCATTTTGAGCAAAGAAATCGCTATATGCGTTTCTGGCCTTCGCCAGCTCCGGAGTTCGTAAAGATGCTTCCAACATCGGGTTGTATAGCCCGTCTTCACGCATTTTCAACAAATCTTTCAACGTTCGAGCCCGTTCTGCGAGCGCTTCTTCTCCTGCCATAACGGCATTGCGCATAGTTTTTCTTTTGTTTACATCTGCCAAAGCCTCCATAAAATCACGGGAATAAACTTTAGGATTGACAATATTATCATCTAATGCTATATTATTTACGGATTGGTTTGATGGCAGTAAATCGTCCAGCGCTGCGGAGCGGGAACGTTGTTCCCTTATCGATGAAGGGTCAGTGGGCGTCCTTCCAAACCGATTCTGCAAAGAGCCGGCCTGATATTCAGGCTGGCTTTTTCCAAACAGAACATCAGCCACATCTTCATTTGACACCTTATAAGCACTTTTTACGACATTCTGGCTGGTATTTTTGGGGTTAACGCTTAAAAAAGTAATATTCGTTAAATCATCCCCGGGTTTGAGCGAGGCCTGATTTTGCGGAAATTTAGTCAAACTTACCTGCGCCTCCGGAGAATATAAAGCTTCATTCAAAGCCGAAACAAATTCTTTAGGTTTCCTTTTATCATTCACAATGCGCTTGTTGTAAAGTTTCTTGACCACATTTTCCGGAACTGTTACTTGGTTGTTTTCTAGCAGAGGCTGTCCCAATCCCTTACGCAAATTGTTAATTTCTCTTACTCTCTGCGGCGACAAATCGCCTAACCGAACATCTGTAAATCCTGTCCCCTTTGTCAACTGACTAATCAGGTTTCTGTTGCCCACATATCTGTTGTATCTGTTAGCGGCAAAATTCGCCCCTTTGGAAAGAGGACTTAACAAAACTCCGGACAGAGGCGCTGATAAGGCACCGCCCAAAGTACCAACGGCAAGATTGCCCGGCAGTTCCTCCAATGTATCGCTCCCGGTCAATCCATAGGCAGCCCCCTCAAGCCCGCCGGCAGCGGACGCAAGCTTTTTGCCGCTCAATCCTGCTTTGGCTAACCTTCCGGTTATTGCACCGCCGCCACCGACTATATTTCCGGCAAGTTCCAGCCCTTGCCCTGCCCAATATGCCGCCGGAGCTTCCTGACGTAAAGCCTGTTGCCGCTCCTTCATATCGCCGCCTATTTTGCGATTAAGCCAGCCATACCCGCCGAGCGTTGCCCCGTTAAGCACCGACTCCACTCCAAGCAGCGCACCCTCGCCAAAACCTCTAAGCCCCGCGCCTAAGACTCCTTTGCTGTAATTTCCCGCAGGCTGTGCCTGTAGTTCCGGAGGAAGCGGCGATAGGTTTTGCACCTTTCTTTCATTATTCAAAAAATCATCATAAGCCGCATCCAGCTCTTCATCCGTCGGCATCGTATCGCTCTCAAAACTGAAAATACGCCCGTCCGGCGCTTCAAAATCATATATGGCCATTATCTTACTCCCACTAAGCGTAACTTGGATTTTTTAACTGCGATGTTTTTTGCCGCACTGTTGTTCTTTTGTCCCATTGCCGCCGCTTTTTCCTCTTCGGTAAACGCCGGTTTTGAGGCGAAATATTGTGCCAGTTCCTGCTGTCCTTGAGCATCCCAAGTTTTATGATTCAAATAATACCTGTTAGCAAATGCCGCCGCTTCCTCCTGCCGTTGGTATGCTTTCATAAACAAATTGGCAATCGCTTTGTTTTGCTCCGGCAATTTGCCCAATTCCGGCACTATGTCTACCAAAAATTGAAGTTCTTGAGCACTCAAAGCGCCCGGCATTATATCTTTACGCAAAGTTCCCATAAGCTGCGTTTTTCCCGAATTTATAATAGCAGCGTCATCCATTCCCTCAACAGGAACCCCGATGGAAGATAAAAACTTTTTAAAACCATTTACCAATGCGCCACCGGTTCCCTGATAAACAGCCGGATTGTCAAAAGCCTTATACATAGCTTTCATTGTTATCAATTGGCGTTGAGCGTTTCTCCCTGCATCCTGAATGTTTTGATAATCCGTAGCCATATTTTTGCCCATCTGCGTATTAAAAGCATCTTGATTTTGCCCGACGTTAACGGTCGTTCCCTGTGTTTTGAACACTCCGCGAGCCTCTTCGCTCAAATTCGGGTTAGCGTTCAGATATTCCGCGTTTTGCATTTGCTGCGTCATTCCGGCAACCGCGGCTTCCTTCTGCGCTTTCTCTGCTTCTGCTATTTGCTTTTGTATAACAGCGTCCATAACCCGCGCAGTAGCTTCGTCTTCAGAAATATTGTTAAATCTGGCATAGGCTTGTATTTTCTTTTGCTCCGTATCTGAAAGGCCATTTTTAAACACTTCCAACATTGCACTGCGCATTATATCATTACTTGCTTTTTCCTCGGCAATCTGCGCGTTATAGTCCGCCATTGCCTTATCTCTTCCCAGCTGTGCATCCGCCGCCCTCTGGTTATTGCTGTAGTCAAAATTACCGCGCTTAAAATACGAATTGTCGCTGATATTGGCCTTCGTCTGCTCTATCTGCGCCGCCTCGGCAATCTTTTCATCCTTCGACATCTTGCCAATTCTCTGCAACGCCTCAGAGTAAGGAATGCCGTTTTCGGTCATATTTTGCAACAAAATCGTATCAGGCGATGTTGCGGCTTTTTGGGCAAAAACTATCTGACCGTTGTTGGTCGCGTCGACATCCAGCGTTAAACCGGCGTCTTTGGCAATCCCCGCCGCGTCTTTCAAATTCAGCGGCGGACGCATCATTGCGTCAAAACTTTTTGATGCCTCAAAATACTGCTGAGCGGCGGCTCTCGCTTCCGGCGAGCTGTTCGGGTCTAACAAAATGTTGCGGTTATAATTATCCATAGCGCCGCCAAGGTCGAAATTAAGCGCAGAAGCCGCCATATACGGGCGCATTTCAGGCGGAACTCCTAAACTTTCAAAAAGTTTGTTTTGCCGTTTCTCAGCCCGTGCCTCCGCCGCGTCCAGCCCCATCTGATTATATTGATATTGCGCGGCCAGCTGGTTTAAGGCATTTTGATATTGTGCCGCCGTCTGCTCTTTTTGCGCCTCAATTCTCTCGTTTTGTAATTCTCTCTGTAACCGCCGCCCCGCCTCATAATTTTGCCAATAAAGGTTTCTCTGCGCCTCGCGGTCTGCCCAATGCTTAGCATCCTGTTCGTTGCGATACATCGTCTTGGCGGTATTCCCCGCACCGATGACGCCATATCCGAGCGCATCCCTGAAATCGCCGCCGGAAAGCCCGACGCCCAAAGCTGTCCCTAATCCCCCGAGCGTCATCCTGCCGCCTTTGGAACCAGCCCATTTCTTGAAACTACCCCACAGCCCCGGTTCACCATCCTGTTTGATTTCCACTTGGCTCATAATGTTGGAAACCGGGTCGTTAGCCGGAATCTGCCCTGTTTCGGCAATCTTAAAAACTCTTTCGTTTACCATAGCTTTTCCCACAAAAAAAGCCCCGTTTCCCGGAGCTTGACTTTAAAAACGAATCTTATATAAAAGAAAAACCAGTTGCGCGAACAACTGGTTTTTTCCACATAGGAAAGAAGTTGGACTATAACTTCCTACCTGATGATGGAAGTATAACATAAAAATAATAAAAGTCAAGACTTTTAATTTTTATGTGAAAGTCGGTTTCTTTCCCAACCGCCGCAAGGCTGAAAGGATAAGATGATGGACTTAATCAAAGTTTTAAGCATCTTAATTATGGTGCTTAAAATCATCATAATTATTATACAATAGTTATGGTGGGGCGGCTGCTACAGCTTCCGCCCTTTGATTTTACCCCAAAAGCGAGCTTCCGGCTCCCGCCGCTGCCCCTGCCGGACCGCCCGTTACATAACCCAGTCCCGCTTTGGCGGCAGTCTTCAACGCATCCCCGAACCAGTCCGAACCGGCAATGTTTCCGACAGCCCCGGCAATTCCGCCAAACAGGCCGTTATCGCTCTGCTGCTGATTGCCGTACAATCCCTGGCTTTGGCTGTTCAGTCCGGTCATAATGTTATACGGAACCTGATATGTCGTAAGCAGGCTGTTTAAGATATTCTGCACCCGCGCATCCTCGTTCGCCATAGCTGCAACCTCGGCATCGGCCAGCTTATTGGCAAACTGTCCGGAAAGCTGGTTGACCGAACTGCCGCGCGTCAGTCCCCGGCTTGCCAGCGGGTTAATCAGATTATTTTCGAAGCTCTGGTTTGCCAGCCTGTTCCTCTGCGCCGTCTGTGCCTTGAAAACTTCGCTGTCATAACTCGGGTTAATCAGCTGTTCCAGATACTGCGGAATTGCCGCCGTCGTCTGGTTCACGAGCTGCGTTTCAAACTGCGACGGATTATATGTCGTCCCGTGCTTGTTGGTCGTCGAACTCCCGTATAAGCCGCCGGTGCTGACCGTCTGCGATTTAGGCTTGCTGCTGCTCATCTCTTTTTCTCCTTAAAATGCCTTTTTCTTTGTCAAACCATTTAAAACCTGCCCGTAAAAGGCAGATTACCGCCGTTTTGTGCCGCGTTTCGGCATAAACTTCGTCAAATTCTCCTGCCACCCGTTTTACCGCATCAATGCAGGCACGATGCCGGTGCCGCACCGCATATCCGCCGAGCCAGACTTTTCCGTCCGAACTCTCATAGGCAAAAACCGAACCGACGTACCCGTTGTCATAAACATTGTAAAACCGCCCCGCACTGACCAGCGCATCAAATCCGTCCCTGTCGTCCAAATTCTCCCTGTTTTCTTCAAACAGCGCCTGCGCCCTGTCCCGGTCAAAAAACGGACTTTCTTTTGCAACCAATATCGCTGTCATCCGATTGTCTTCGTCTTGAATTTGACCCGTTTCAGCTCCAGGCGCTTGATGCCGAACTCCTGCGGCGCCTCTTTGGTAAAAATGCGGATTTGCAGCTGTTTGAACGGCAAAACCCCGAACAGGTTGAACATGACGTTGTTTTTGTTGTCCGGGCACCATATTCCGCCCTGCTCGTCATCCTTGTCCGCAGCCCAAAACCCGCCGTCTTCATCGTCCTTGTTTTTTGCCCAGATAAGATACTCTTTGGGGATTTTTATCACTCGTTTGATACGGCTTTTGTCCTGCCGGTCGTTATAGATAAACTCAATGTAAAAATCATTGTCGTAGTCAAAATCCAGCGTTATGATAAGCGGCATTTTCAGTATCTTAAGGTTGGAATCCGAACTGACGTTAATGATGTTTATCTTGTATTCCGCCGCAATATACGCCCCGTCAAACGTATTGCCGACATATTCTTTCAAAATCTTCGTCCCGCTTGCCGAATACATCGCCCCGCTGATAACCGCAAGCCCGCGGATATCGTCCTGTGCCCGGCGTTCAATCCATTCGCCTTTCAGATAATCATAAATCAAAATCCCGTTCCGATTTGCATACGGCAGCTTAAACCAGATTTCGCTCCTTTCGCCCGCAACAAGACTCACCACTTCAATCTCGTTAAAACGTGCCCTGTCCACGGTATCAAAAAAATCAATCACATTATCAGCCAGCCCCGCTGTCGGCCTGGTCTGCCCGCTGTCCAAAAGATAATAGGCAAAAACGTTTTTAGCCTCATTGTCATAATAAAACAGCTTGTTGTCAAACTTAATCACGCTTTGAAACGACGGACAGCCGCCGCCGGAAGCGCCGCCCCGTTCAAAATTCGCCGCATCACCCGGGTTGCCCTTGAAATAAGTCGAATACTCGTTGGTAAACGCTATCAGCATGCCGTTATAATAAATTATCGCGGTAACGTTGCGGTCAAATTCCTGATACGCCGGGTTTGTCGTTACGTCCGGGTCGCTGGATTTCCAGTCAAAAATATCTGAAACCTTAGACCAGTGTACCCGGTTTTCGCACATCGTCGCCAAACGCCCGTCGTATGCTTCCAGCCCCAGCCCGCGAATGTCCCGCCCCTCGGCATCAACCGCGCCAAGTTCCTTAACCCGCTCGCTTTCGTTTTCCTGCTGCATGGAAACGCCGACATAGTCGTCCGCTCCGTTGGTAAACACAAACCAGTCGTAAAACCCCTGCGCAATCGTAATCCCGTTGCATACGCCGGTTACGCTGAACCCGTCCTTCATCAGCGTAAAGCTGCCCTCTGTCGGATTGTAACGGTACAAATACCCCTGTTCGCCGTCTTCGGCATAAACAAACCAGTAGGAAACGCCGCCCTGCACGCTCTCAAACTGCCTTATGACGTTCTTCCCCAAATCGGCAACGGCCTTGTTGCCTTGCGCCGTGAATATGCCCACATTGGCGCCGTTTTCGGTGTATTTCAGCTCCGTGTTGACGCAGCTCACCGCCGAAATAATACCTTCGGCCTGCACGTCCACTACCGGATTAACCCTGCGGACGCCGCGAAAATTTTGAATAAATAAATTCTGCATACGCTTGCCTTTTCAAAAAAAATCGTCCGCCGGTCAGATAACCAGCCTCGTTTCGCGTTTAATCCCGGTCAGGTTCAAAAGGTTTCGATACGCCTCTTCAAACTCCCGCTGGTAAGGGACATAGTTTTCATCAGTTTCGTCCGCTATCAGATACACCATGGACTTCGTGTAAAGGCAGTGCAGATACAAATCCTCAATTGAGCGGTCATTCGGCAGGTTCAGCACGTCGCCCATTGCCTCCAGGTTAAACTTTACGTTCCCCGAGCTGTCTCTCGCCTTAAAATTGGTTTCATAGCGCACAATCAGCGTCAGGGCTTTGTCCGGCACCGGATAGAGACTGATTGCCGCGCCCTGGTCTGTAAATTCTACCCAGAAATACCGCGGTTCGCCTTTCTTTTCTTCCCACAGTTCCGCCTCTTCCGCCTGTACCGGAATAAGATATTCCCCGTTCCCGTCAATCCGGACATTGACGATATTCCCCTCGGGTGCCAGCACCGTCGGCATCCCCGGCTGTACCGCAATACCCTTTTTCTTCTTTTTGAACGGGAAATCCGCCAGCCCCCAGATATACGAATGCGCCTGCGGTATCGCCAGCTTTACCGCCCGGCTGGTTTCGGCAAAACTCTCCGGTTCCGGGTCGTCAATCGACCAGCGCAGGTTGGAAACGTCCTGAATAATGTCATAAAAAGTCTTCATCGCCTAACTTCCTTTTCCCTTGTTCCAACGTTGGAACAATGCCGAAAAAAGCCCCGTCTATCTGACCAGCTTAAATTTGAACCCGTTGTATTCCAGCTCCTTTGTGCCGGAACGCACTGCTTTTTTTCCCGCAGCGTCCAGCATTTCATGAACCATCACACCGTCAAATTCCGAAGTACCGCAGTCTTTTTTTTCCACTTTCCAGACGTTTTCCCGCGTAAAATAGTCGGTTGCCGCCGTTTCTGCTTTTTCCGTTTTCTGCGGACGCCCCAAAATCTTGTCTTCTGCTCTCATTGTCGTTCTCTCCCAAAACAAAGGGGAGGTTTCCCTCCCCGTCCTTAACCGCCAACTCCGGATGTTGCTTCCACCAGCGTATCGGCCGCCGTAACATCGACCACCATGCCGGCCAGAGCTTTCGGCAAAACGACCTTTTTGCCGTAAACATAAAGCCCGCGAACATTGTCGCCGAAAAACTTGTCGTCGCGCATGCTTTCCACCTTGGAGATGTTGCCCGCATACGCAATCGCTTCGTTGATTCCGGCCATGATGTTGACTTTCTTTGACGTCGTCGGCAGGTTGGTGCAGACCAGAACATCCAGCCCCGCAATCGTGCCGATAGACCCTTCGCGCAGCAGCCTGTCGCCTGCCTGCGTGGCATGGATAAATTCCGGAGCCTGGCGGATAATCGCCTCAACGTCCGGGTTGATGACACACCACGGCAACGGCGCGCCCGCCGCCTGATTAGTCTTGTAAACTTGGTCGTTTCTGACCTGAACCGCATTGTTGTTTTTGAGCGTTTTGGAGAGCCAGACCAGGCATTTGTAGGCATTGTCCGGCGTCAGCACAATCGCTGTCGACGCACCCTGCTTGTTGTCAGTCGGAATTTCGGAAAAAGCGCCCAAAATGAACGTATCCTTGACCAGGTCAATCGCCGTTCTCGCGCGTTCCTCAAATTTTGCCTGCAATTCCTTGATATTGGACTGCTTTTGTGTGATATCGCTCAAAAAAATGCCGAAAGACTTGCTTTGGTCGAGTTTCAGCTGCTGGCTCGTCGCATCAACGCGCTGATAGGTAACGCCCCCGTCGCTCGCGTCTTCCGAATAGTCGGAAACCGTAACGTCTCCCAACTCGCCGATATTGACCGTATCGCCAAAATTTTTGATGTCTTTTTCATAAATTTTGTTGACGATTTTCATCCCGACGCCGGACTTGTCCAGCTTTTTGTTTAATGACAGAGACCAAATTTCGGGAATAAGTTTCGGCATCTGCCTTTCCAGCGTTTCCGCATTTGTAGACATGATTTTTCACCTTTCATAAAAAAAAGCCCCGCCTGCCTGAGCGTCAAGCCCTTTAACGGTTTCGCCAAGAACCGGCGCGGCTCGTATGGTTTAAGTAAGCATCGGCTTAAGTTTCCCCTGTCGTTCCAGAAGAATCTGCCGTTCTATTTTGTCGCGGTTGGCCTCAAACTGCTCTTCGCTCATCCGGTTGTACTCCTCGCGGGTAATCCATTTCTCGCCCGCAGGTGCCGTACCGCCGGATGCCGGAGCCTGAAGGCTGCCCTGCAACTGCTGGTTTTCAGCTTCGATTTTCGTTTTTTCCTGATACCTTTTCACGGCATACGCCTCTACGGCGTCCACAAGCTCGCGCACCTTGTTCAGGTCAACGTCGGAGCCTGCCAGGTTCACAGCCATACCGACGATGTCCTGCCGCTCTTTCGGATTAAGCCAATCGCCGGTTTCCTTGACAAAAGCCGCCACTCTCGTCTTGACCTCCGCCAGACGCTGCGTCTGTACGCGGTTTTGGTACTCTCCGGCCGCCTGATTGCGGTACAAGGCAACCTGCCCCGCAATTTCGGCAATCGTTTCCGGTGCAAAACACGCCTTTGCCGCCGCCAGTTCGCGCGGATTGAGCGTCGCCCGATAACGCGCCAGCGCATTGTAGGCTTCCGTATACTTCTCGCCCTCAAGCGTCGCTCCCAGCGCTTCCACGCAGCGGGCAAACTCAAAGTTCTTGACTTCCCAGTCCAGCCGCTGCTCTTCAGCATCATTAAAACCGAGTTTCCGTGCCGCGTCCTGCCGTGCCCGGCTTTCCTGCTCTTCCCTTTCCTGATAAGCCTTTAAGCGCTTCTCAAGCTCAGCCGAGCGGGTAATCGCCTTTTCCGCTTCCTTGTAGCCTTTTTCGGCATCTTCAAGCGACTTATATTTTCCGAAAATCAATTTTTCGGCGGTATCTTCCCCGTTTGCGCCGGTTTCCTGCCCGTCTGCCGCGGAGGTGCCGCCTGACGCTTCCGTTTCAGCTTCGCCGTTCTGCGCTTCCGGTTCCGCCGTTTTTGCCGGTTCGCTCTGCGAAGTGTCGGCATTTTCCAAAACCGCGGAAGTGTCTTCTGCGCCGGTATCCGGCAAAGGTGTTGATTCTTCAGCCATAACTAATTCCTTCCTTTGTTACGTTCTTTTTCAAATTCCTGCCCGATTCCCTTAACGCGGGAAATCAGCATCCCCATTCCCTTAACCCACTCGGCGTTGGATTTGCCGGCGGCCGCGGTTTCAACCATAACCTCCTGCATATAGGCCAAAAGCCTTTGCCCCGCTTCTGACTGCACCGCCTCGTTAAGCAGCGCCAAACGGTTGTTGTCCATCGTCTTCTCCTTGGTTAAAGGTTACTCCGTCAGGCGGCGGCGTCAGCGCCGGTATCGCCTGCTGCGGATTGCTTTCGCCGAAATATTTTTCGGCATTCTCTATGCCCGCGTTGATTAAAGCGTCGCGGACAATATCTTCTTTCTTCAAGACCACCTGCGGGTCGTTCCACACCGGCCCCAGAATCTGCGTCATCGTCTGGTTCTGCACCAGTTTTTTCTGAAGGCCGGTATTGTCGGTATATTTGTATTCATAGTGCCCCTGCCGCACCGTATCGCCGATAATAAGGCTGGTGCGCCCCCGCCCGGTATTCATATACAAAAGCTCGTCGCCGGTTTTCATATTCGCTTCCAAATCGGCCACTTTTTCCACCATCGGCACTATCGCATTCTGTTTTATCGTATCCAAAATCTTGGACAGTCTCGTCGTCTGCCCCTGCACCTTGACCTTGATTTCGGTCGCCGTGGCGTCCTTAACCTCGTCTTGCCCCTGCATATTGGGGAATATCCCCGAAACGCTTGACGCCGTCGTGTCGTAATATTCTATAATCTGCTCGTTGGAAATGAGCGGAAACTGCATTTTGATAATGGCGTTCGGGTCTTCAAATCCTTCTTTATAAGTAACGACCTTGCCCGGAAACAGCCTGATTTTGTCCTCTTTGAAAAAATCCTTCGGCGCATAGCATGGCTGGTTTAAATTCAGTGCCTGCGCGTCGTTTTGCAGGTTGACTTTCTTTTCCTGCTCTTTGCAGATGTCATAAATCGACCACAGTTCCGGTATGCCGCGCTTGTTGCCAGCGTCCCTGAGCGTCGCGCAGTTGATTATCGGATTAATAACCCAGCGGTTCGGCTCAAACACTGCCAGATATTTCCGCCCCACGGCTACCGCGTGCCAGTTGCGCAGCACCGTCCCGTCGTCAAGCGTAAAATTTCCCCAGTATTGCAGCACCTCAACCCGGTTGCCGTCAAAAATCAGGTCGGACTTATCGCCTTCCGGTTCGTCTTCGTCGCGATTGTCCCGGTTCAGTTCGGTTTTAATTGCCTCAAGCTCGCCTTTGGATAACCGGTAATACTTGTTTAAGGCTATTGCGTCGTATGTTTCCCAAGACTTGATGATTTTGCCGCAGGCATTGAACTTTTCCGCATCTTCGGGACTGACTTTCGGGTCCCAGACCAAATTCAGCGGGTCAATCGCTTCCACGTTGGCACCGTTGTAAACCTCTTCGTTAAATATCCCGTACGCACCCGTCCTGTACAACAAGCCGTCCGCTCCCATCATATCCAGCCGCCGCCGGATTTGCCGGTAAACCGTCTTCCAGGAAACGAACAGGCATACTTCCCCGACCGCTCCCCAATACTCAATTCCAGCATCAAGCTTGCGCTGAATGCCGATTTTTGTCAGAATATTAACGAGATTGGACTTCTGCGCCGCAGCCGTTTCCTCCGAAATCTCGTCAGCCCCTTCCACGTCAAACAAATGGTCGATGTCGGAATAGATGTTGTCCCAGATATACGCCTGCTGTGTCTGGTTTAAGGAATAAATCTTGTTGAGGTGGACGTCGGACTTCCATTCGTCGGCAGCATCCGTAACCTGTCGCTCCCTCTCGTCCAGATAGATTTCCGGCCTCAGGCGTTCCGCTATCGCCTTTTGCTTGGCGCGCGCATCGTCCCACGTCTTCCACAGGCTGCCGATGTCCGCCGCGGTTTTGTTTGCCTCGGCGTCCGAGAGCCGTCTCGGCTTCTGTTCCTTCTCCAACATAAATTCAAACATACTGTTCTTGTCCCTTTTCCTGTTACCCTCCGGCACACCCGGCCGGCTTTCCCGCCGCCCCGCACTCGCAATCCGTCCGGGACTTATTCCCGCACGACCGGATAAAAATATTCCGCCATATAGCTTGCCGCGTCGAATATATGCCCCAGATACAGTTTCTTGTCGTCCTCGGCAATCTGCGACGGCGTCGGCGCATCAATAATGCTGGTTCCCTCTTTGAACTTGAGGTTCTTCATATTGTATATCAGCCATTCGCAGCGCGGATGGATTAGAATATTGCGTTCGCCCGCGTCTGAAAATACCAGGCGGTTAAACGCATTGACCCGTGCCATAATCGCCGGATTGAAGCGCCGGACGTTCAAATTCCAGCGATAGCCGTTTTTAGCCAGCGAATTGACGATAATCGCATAGTCCGAATACCGGCTCTGTGTCTTGCGGTATTTGCCTGACGCATCGCCGCATATCTGCACCACGCCTTTGAACTCCTCCGGCGGATAACGCCGCATAAACTCGTCCGCCACGTCCTGAGTGATGCAATTATTTATGACAATCTCGTCAAAATAAAAAAACTTTTTCCCGTCGCGGTGCGCCAGCGTGCTCATCGCCGGGTTGACGTTAAAGTCCAAACTCCAGTATATGTCCAAATCCGGGCAATAGCGGATATCTTCGTTTATGTTCTCTTTGCTCCAGTACGGCACCACCCGCGCCACGTTCGCCCCCTTGGGCTTATTCAGGTAGTCGCGCTCATATTCGTCGGGCTTGTTCTGCTTAACCAGTTCCGCATAGCTCAGAAATTTCTCTCCCAAAATTCCGAGATGAACCAGCTCCGGATAATTGACTTCGGCAAAATAAGTTCCTTCCGGTGCCGCCATATTCTCATAATCGAGAAACAGCGCCTTTTCCACCGGCAAGTCCTCTTCTATCCGGTTATAGATGACAATCAGCCGCACGCCTTCCTTGCGGATGGTCTTCAGCAAAACGCCCCACACCGGCTCCGTTACCGCCTGCGCCTCGTCAATCAGCCAAATGTCCACCTGCCCCAAGCCCTTGATAGCTTCTCTGGCATTGCGGTTGCTGTCTTTCAATCCTAAAAACGTAACTTCTGCCCCGGTGATGATATTTGTAACCTTTTCCGAGTTAGCGACAAATCCCCGTCCCTTAAATTCCCCCTCAATCAACTCCTGAAATTCAACGATAAGGCTGGACTTCTGACTGGTTTTGGTTTCGCGAAAGCACACCACACGCACTTTTCGCCGCATCATCTCTGTCAACACCGCCCGAACCGCCGTCCCGGTTTTCATCGAACCGCGCCCGCCGGTAAAAACAAACGTGTCATACTTTCCGCTCGCCATATTCAACAGCGGGGCAAATTTTTTATAAACTTTCATTAGACAAAAAACCTCAAGGCGCCGCCGCCATCTGTGGTATCGAGGCGGGAATTTTTGATACCAAAACTTTTAACCGTTTGTTTTATCGTTATGCACTTTTTGTCAAAACTTACTCAACCACGTCAATCTTAAACGGCGTCAGGTCTAAACCGCCCGAAATTTCCCTCTTCTCAACATAAAGCCCCTTGAGCTTTCCCTTCAGCTCTTCAGCCTTAATCGCATCCGACAGCTTTTTGTTTTTCATCGCCAGCGCTTGGATTTCCGAGAGTTTGCGGAAACTGTCCTCAACCGTATATTTGATTTCTTCCGTGGTTTCGGCTCTAAGCTCGTCAATCCTTGCGGTAATCTTGCGGTTGCCCATCAATTCTGCCGCCGTGCGATTTACCGTCTCAGGCTTCATTTTACCGGCATTATAAGCCTCGCGGTATGCGTCAGAATAATTAAGCCCTTTTGCAACTCCCTGACAAAATTTTTCTTGTTTGGCCGTCAGCATTCGCCGTTTTCCCAACTTGCTACAAAAAACCGCACGAAGCAAAAGCCACGGGCGGCGAGTTAATGAATATTCAACAAAAAAGACGCAACTCTCCAGAGCCACGTCTTCCATTATAGCAATTTTTATCACCACTCATTTGATATGTCAAGCGTTATTTTCAGGATGTGGATTTTCTACACACTACTCCGGAGATTTACGCAACGATTTTAGCCAATCATCACATTTTTGTAAATGCCTAATAGCATATTCTACGCCTAAATGCTTAGCAATAATGGTTAGGATAGAAATTTCAAGTACTGTAAGCAAAAATGCAATTCCAAAAGATAGACCTTTAAAAATAATGCATGATAACAAAAAGGCTATTACCAATACCCAAATAAAACGCTCTTCTTTATGACTATCCCGTAAATGCGCTAATTCATCTTGTAGCTGAGCTATCTGTACAGCTGATGCGTCGTCTTCACCTTCTGTCAAAAAGTCCGAAAGTTCCAATAGTGGACGAGAGTATTTAGTCCTTTTTGACATTTGGCAACCACACTTTTCGATACTCATCCAACATATCTTCCTCGCTAATTCTCTGCCCAATTGCTCCCGGAGAATAATTTTTATACCACCCTGTTCCCACACGATGCGTCAAAGAAACTAGTCGCGAAGGTTTCATTTGAACTAACAATTTTGCAATAACATCAATAAAGGTATTTTCTTCATTAGAACAGTCATTCTCCGTTGAAGGGAATGCCCAAGCTTGAATTGGTTTGTTGCCAAATATCTTAAATTGATGATATACCATAGGTGCAACCGGACCATAATCCCAAGCTTCAAAATTTGCTCGAAATAAATGATGATTTGTATCACTCTGCCCTATATAAAGCACCTGAGCTATATATAACATCTTCTGTAACTGAAGATTTGTTACCTCCCAGTTACCCGCTTCACAAATTTTCTTCGCAACCTCAAAAACATTGCACATATTTAAAATCCTCTTTTGTGGTATTTCTTTTATAACACAAATAGCATTACTTTTCAAATATAAAATTACATTTCTTAAATAAATATTATTAGAGTCCCTTTTTTTATATATGATTTTTCATATAAAAGTCAATACTTCACGCAGGAAAACAAAAAATAAAAAAGCCGGTTTCCCGGCTTTCCGTTTCTTTCACTACGCCGCATATCGGACTGTCGGGTCTTTGCTCTCCTGCCGAGAAACAGTGTCGCAAATCCCTTTAAAATCCTTTTCCCGTGAATATTCGCTGAACTTGCCGTAATTGACAATGCCATAGGTTATCAGATACTCTTTCATACCTTGGCTCATCTTCGGATAGTTTTTGAACACATACTCCACAAAATACTTGACCCGCTCGTCCATCTCCGCCTTGATATAGGCATCAATAGATTGCCCCAAGCTCGCGCTCGCGGCGTCTTTTACCCAAGGCTTGATGAGCTTCTTCAAACTGCCGTAATAATCTTCGCTGAAGATAACATCGGCAATCGCCGCTTTCGCCAGCCGTTTAAATTTATCGGCATAAACCATATCTGTCGCCGCGCGCTCCAGCTCCTCGCGCACCGCAACCGCACAGCAGTTCTTGACGATACCGCCGATAGCCTTGGCATCCAGCGGAACCGGAACCTGGCTTTTTAGTGCTTGCTCCATGGCGTTAAATGCCGCTATGTACTGGATTTTAAACTCTAACGCCTTTTTCCCGGTAAATCCCATTGCCAGCAGAGTAAAACCGTCGCGGGTAACGATGTATTGCTTTTGCTCCCGTCCCTGAACGTCATAATAGGACGTTGGCTGAAAATTAAGCCGACCCCCGTCTTCCAAGTTGCGCAAATCGCCGATAATGTTATTGATTGCTTGCATTACATTTTTATGTTTCTTGCCAAACACCTCGGCAATTTTTAAAGAGGTGGTAACCGGCTGGCGGTTTTCATTGATTGTAACTAAATCATTTTGCTTAATATCATTCATCGCTTTTGCCCTCCAAAACTGCAATAATCTCTTTGAGTTTTGCCAGAACAAAACGCAACGTTTCTTTTAATGTTTCTTCTGTTTGATTTTCCATTTTCAATATCCTTTATAGAAAAGCCACGCAAATTTGAGAGGTGGCGGACTCACTAAGCCGATATTGATAGGCTGGCAGGTATTGGATATTTCCTGCTCTCATCCGCCATATAGCGAAAATCGCCATTTCGGGGCGGAAACCGTCAATATCGTTTAGGCTTCCACCCTTACACATAATCAGTTATTTGTCAACAGTTTTGTTTGATTCGCAAAACTCTTTCATAAACTTTACCTTTTGAGGATTCACCATTTCTAATGCCTTCAGACTCTTAAGAAGGTCATATTCTCCACACAACCCTTTACCAAGAATACTATTAAAATTTATTCTAGCCATTTCACATATATCATCTTTCTTTTTACTGCACTCCGTCCAATCCATAAGCCTCAACAAAGATGCGTGTGCATATCTCTGATTTAGTTCTTCAAAATTACCCCCATTATCTTTAAATAGTTTCATACATATTTCTAAAGACTGATATTGCGATAATATTTCAGATTTTTTTCTAGCATATCCATAGCTTTTAATATCATCCAAAATACGTCCACATTCTGCACCTAACGCTTCCACAAAATTTTCAGCTCTTGCATTCCCAGCCAGAACCAAACAAGCCGCTAATATCAAACAAAACTTTTTCATAATCCATATTCCCTCAACAGAATTTAAATAAATAAACAATCACTACCCCAAAAATAGACATCAGCAATCCTATTCTGTACTCTACTTTTTTAACCAATTTCACATCATTCTCTTCACTATTTTTACGAGCATAATCTTCTAATAAATGCAGAGCATCTTCTAAGGGAGATATAAAATATACCCACCCTATTCCTCCTAAAAAAACATATATTAAATATTCCAATAATTTTCCCCTTTTTTTGTTTTGACTTTATGATTTGTTCTTATTTGTTATACTTAGTAACTGATTTTGAATAACACATAATTCATTTTTTAATATCATTATATAATTACAAATCTGTAGCAAAATTACAAATAAAGGTAATACCCACCAGTTTTCCATTCGTAAGAAAAAACTTATTAAAAGAGAAAAAATAAAGCATAACCAGAATCCTATTCTGTCCATTTTATTAACATGCTTTATGTCCTCTTCAATCATTTCATAATCAATCATCACAGATTCCTTTCAAACCATTCGTCAGATTTTCTTTTGGTGTTCATCTGCCAAAGATAATTAAAACGCTCCTGATATTCCTTAACAGCTTTCTCATCTTCAAAAAACATACAGTTCTCGCTGTTTTTCTTGGTTGCCGGTTCTGTCCAGTTGTAAGAGCCGGTCATCCCCCTTTCCCCGTCAAAAACCGCAAATTTGTTATGTTCTATCTTATATCGGGAATGCACACGAATATTTATACCATATTCTTTTAATTCTTTAACTTTGGAATTTTTATTGGACGCTTGCAGCCTATCGGTCAAAATACGCAGCTTAACACCACGGTCAAAAGCCTTTTTTAATGCTTTGACAATATCTTCGTTGTTAATTGCATAAACTGCGGCATCAATTTTTTCTTTACTGTCTTCTATCCTCTCTATCAAAGTATTTTCACAACGAACGGACGGTGAAAAATAGATTTGGACATCATCCGCATAACTGCTAACCGGTAATAAAAAATAAAATAAAACTATTAAAAACCGCATAACACCTCTTTCTTCTTTAGAACATACTTTTGCAAGATTTAAATTTCCCTTAACCCCGCATAAAATTTTCCAAGTTCATCCAGACCTAAGCATAAAAGCGTTGCCTGGTGGACACGCTCTTTATTGCGCTCATAACAGGTCAAACCCTTTTTAAGGCTGAAATCGCAATCATCAATGCAAACGCGCCGGACAATTCCCCTGCATCCTGCCGGAATTAACTTCAAAGCTTTGCGATACCTGTTTTCGGCTGCGGCAACATATTCCGGCGTAATCTGTTTTCCGTTCCCGTCGACCCTGATTTTCTCGGGATTAAGCGCCGACACAGAACCAACCCGCGAGCGAAAGTAATCAGCAGCAAACCTCTCCCCAACACTTTTACGGTCAGAAGCGGAAAATCTGCTATCGCCCCAGTCCAGCCACCCCGCATCTTCACAACGCTCCAAAGCCGTTAATTTTCTGTAAATACCGTCGTCCCCTCGTTGAAATCCACGCCGTTTCAACTCTTCCTTATTGATATATTCTTCCATCTCGCCCCCTTATAATCCTTGAACAAACTGCAAAAATTCTGCCTTGCTGTTGGTTTTAAAAACATCTCCGACCGTACTGACGGCGTTAAAGGAATATTCCCCCTGCTTTGGATGCTTTATGTAAAACATTTTCCAACCGCTAAGTATCTCCATTGCCTGCGACAACTCCATCTCAATGTCCTTCTTTTCCTGCTGCAAGCGCCGGTATTCTTTATTCGCCGGCATCCTATTTCGAACATACCATTCCCGAGAAACTTTCCTAACGCATTCTTTGCAATGTGTCTTATACCCGTCTCTGTAGCCCACATTCTCGCTAAACTCACTCAACGGCAGCTCTCTCCCGCATTTTGTGCAACGCTTAGTCTCTGTCATCGCGGCATACTCCACTGGCGGATAAAGCTTTCCAGTATTCGCTTGCAATCGCCGGATTTTGCCTTAACGCCTTTCAGCCCGGCCGCCTGCAAATCCTCATCGCTCGGAAATTCAAAATCGCGCGGCTGTTCTCCCCTTGCCGCGGTTCTTTTGCGGCACGAAAGCCTTAACCCTTCGTCAAAGTCCGCCGCCTCTCCGGATTTAACCAGCGCCGCCGCATCCCGGTAGCAGTACAGATTATGCCGGCACCGCCCCAAAGCAATGTCTTCGTGGAATCTTCGCTCCGGCATATCTTCAACCAGTTCGCCCGGCGGCTGATAGGCCGGCGACTGATTCTGCCGATTAAGCTTGATTATTTCGGCAATTTGGCCGCCTTTGGGCGCAAAACCGGTTTTGGATGTCGCCGCATATTGCGACACGGCCGCCTTGGCTTCGGCAAGAGTTGCATTCGCAAGAACCTGCTGCCAAACATCCCTCAACCCTTCGCTGTCCGCTCTGAAATCGGGATAAATGCTGCGGGTGTATTCTACCCAGTTGTTAAACTCAAAATTTTTCATCAAAACTCCTCATTCGGGTCAAATTGAGATAAAAATTCCCTCTCTTTTGCAAGCGCTGCTTGGCGAGCCTGTTCCCTTCCCGGCGGGTCTTTAGACGGCTTGTAAAACAGCTCTGCGCCGTTTGCAAATCCCTGATAGCCGGAATCAACGCAATGGCAGATAGCCCTTTTCGCCAAATCAAAATCGTTCCCTGTCAACTCCTTCAGCTTGGCAAGCATACGGCTGCGGCTCTCCGCGTTCTTGTACTTCCCGCCCTTTTTCCAGCTTTCCCAGTAATCGAACAGGCTTTCCCAGTCCAAAACGTCAGAAAAAGAAATTTTTTTCGGGGATTTTTTATTTTGGGGGACTACCCCTTTAGGGGTTAAGGGGGGATATATTTTATTTTTTTCTTCTTGGGGGTTTAAGGGGGTATTCTTGTTTTTTTCTTTTTGTTTAATCCCGGTTTCCGTTTGGTTTTCTTTTGGTTCCGTTTTGGTTTCGGTTTGGTTATCGTTTGGTTTTGCTTCGGTTATTTCTTGGTTATTTTCCGGTTCCGTTTTGGTTTCGGTTTGGTTATTTAATCTTTTCGGACGTCCGCCCTTGCTGCCGTTTACAAATTTTTGATTGTTGGCATCAATCTGCTGTTTAGCCAGCGTCATAAACATTCTAACTTCCGGTGTTAAGGACGGCATATCCCCGTCAAGCGCATATTGTGCCAAAGCCATAAGACAATCAGCCTGAACGTTTTTATCCATACCCTTTAAGGCTTCGTAAAAACTGCGATAAAATACAAAGCTGTCCCTCATCTCAATTTCTCCCCAGCACGTCAAAAATCGTCATCTGCCGCCGTTCCTCGTCCAGCCTTTTTACCGATGCAGCCCAATAGTCCAGGTCTTTCTCCACACAGATAAAATGACGTCCGAGCTTATGGCAGGCTACCGCCGTTGTGCCTGAACCTGAAAACGGGTCAAGAATAATGTCATCTGGCTTTGAGAAATCCCGCAAAATGGTTTGAAAAAGCTGCAAAGGCTTCTGCGTCGGATGGATACGCTTTCCTTTCTCGTCCTTTCCCGAAATAAACCCCATATTGACATAAGTATATTTTCTGACGGGGCAAGAAAAACTTGTCCATGCCAATTCGCAGTCTGAAAAAGGATTTTTAAGATCGTATTGCCCGATTTTATCCCAAACCAACCAAGCGTTTGTCGGCTTTAAATGCTGTGTAAAATAATTGCCGCCAAAAATAATTTGATTTTTAGATACCCTTATAATCTCATCAAAAACTTCTTTTGAGGGAATTTTATCATTCCAGTTAAAACTACCGCGTTTACTTTTTCTTTTCTGCAAACCGTATTCTGACGTAAACTTGTTACCTATTCCATACGGCGGGTCAGTCAGCACCAAATCAACACATTTGTCCGGCAGCTGTTTTAGCACGTCCATGCAGTCGGCATTTATTATCGTATCCAGGTGTTCGGTCAAAAAGCTCATCTCTGCCAATACCTTTCATATCCCATTTTATCCTTGTCTTTCGGGATAATGACCGTACAACCATAGCAATACTTCAACACGAGTATCAGCAGCTCGCGTATCACCAGAAACGGCAGTTTTAAAGGGATTAAAAGTTTACTCAAGTTGACTCTCCTCAATAAAGGCGTTAGGACTCCCGAATAAAAATGAGAAAAAGAAAGGAGTCCTAACATGGAAAATATCCCTCTCAGCTGGATAACAAAAGCATTCAACAAAATACTGGCAATCTTTGGTAAACAACTTGTTGATATTGACAGGCCGCATTTCTTACGTTGCCCATATTGCGGCATGGAAACATTGATAAAAGTACCTACTGTTTCCGTAGATACCCAAGGCAGACCTATTAATAAATATGTTTGTACAAATAAAAAATGCCCGAGCATACCTATTCCTTATCCTTCAAAACGCGTGATGCCAAAGCCAAATACTTCAACAAACCCCAAACTATTTCCCCCCACAAAGGGCAAAGCACCCACCACCAAGACCAAGTGATACAACCGGTTAATTTAAAACCGATAAGCAGCATTAAGAGGGTTTCAGTAAAACTCATTCGCTTTTCTCCTTAATCCCGTAAAAGTCGTTCGCCGTTACCTCGCCTTTTGTATAAGCGACAATCTTTGCCATAGTTTCAGGCCGGGGGATTTTATTTTCATTAACATATCGTCGGATATACTCATACGGTAACTCTAAATCATTCGCCATTTGCTGAATTGAGATACTTTCTTTATCTAAAAAATTTTTTAGTTTCATTATAAACCTCCTAGCCACAAGGCTACACATCTAAAGTGTTAATGTCAACACCTATTTTGTGTTTTACAAACACACTTTTTTTGTGCATAATTAAGAGAGGAAGTATTAGGAGAAAAAAATGAATAAAATCAAAGAGCGTAGAGAAGCTTTAGGCCTATCACAAGCAGCACTAGGAGAAAAAATAGGCTGTTCACAACAACACATTCAGCGTTTAGAAAATGGCGGAGAAATAACTCCTGATAAAATACTCTCCCTTTCTGCTGCCTTAAATATACCAGTATCAGACCTGATTCCTAATAACCTAAAAAAAATTATTTTAGCACTGTCTGAATGTAATTACAATGCAAAATCTCCAGAAGATATATCCTTATCCGAAAATAAATTTATAGAAATAATATCCACAGCCTTTGACGTTTTTTATGATTGTATGTCTAAAAATCCCAAAGAAATTAAAAACATCGGACAGAAGATGGCTGAAATCTGTTTAAGCGCCACAAAAGTTGATACAACGGATAGAAAAGGGCAAATGCAAGCTTTAGTTGTAAACCTTTACACAAAAAAAGCCTGCTAACCCCAATACATATATTGAGTTATATACTAGAACAATTTTAGGAGAACTACGATGAAAAAAATATTTTTAATTTTATTGTTTACCTGTTTTTTTGCAGAACAAAATATGTGCTTAATTCCCCAGTATGATAAAATGCAACAACGTGGATGTTGTTCTTGGCACGGAGGCGTTTGTGGATGTTCCGGCGGGAAAGCAAGATGTTGTGATGGAACTTTAAGTCCTAGCTGTGGTTGTTAAGGAGATAAACCGCATGAAAAATAAAATTTTATATTTTTCTTTTTTTATACTGGGAGCTGTTTCTTGTTTAATCGCTAATAAGTTAATTTCCCCTGCACAAGCATATTATGGGGGATGTAATTGTAGCTACTATGATTTTTCAAGCGATGTCGAAAATGCTATTGATAGAGCATTATCTAGTCATAGCTTTAGTCATTATGACATATATAATTTTAGAAGCGAAGTAGAAAATATTATAGAAGATTGCCGTGCCAATGAATATGGGGATATAAGTTGCTAATTAACTTGACTGATAAAAAATTATAAAATAGCATATTTAGCGAGCTTAGAAAACTCAACAAGATACGCCGCCTAAGGCGGAGTCTGTGATATATTTAAATAAGCAGGCACGAATCTTGCGTGTTTTCTAGCTCCGCCACCTTAACACATAAGGTTTCCCTAGAAAGGAACAAGATATGGAAGAGGAAATTTATAAAAAAACCCTCAATTTTATTGCCGACAAACTGGAAGAAATTGCAAAATTTATCCGAAATTTAACGGCAGAGAAAAACAAGCCCCTGAATTAAGGGGCTATTTTTATTTATACACAAAACATTCCTTTTAACACATTTTTTGTGTTGACATTAACACATAATAAGTGTAAAACCATCTTCAGAACACACAAAGACAGCGCAAGCAAAACATCTGACAGCCGCCTTTGAGTGTTAGGGAAAGGTTTAGTTTGCGTGCACTTCTCCTTTCCCGCCTTAACCGGGAGGGCATCAGACCTATCACCCTCCCACCTACTCTGAAAGGAAGAATAATGACTGAAGAAGAAAAGAAAAAAATCATAAAGCAACATCTGGATGAAATCGCCAAAATATGTCCACTACGCATCGGCGTCTTCGGCTGGGAAGAGGGAGGTGTAATCAAAGACACAGTTTTTATCAATGGTGGAGCCTTAAATCTGGCTTATATGCTGGCTAAGATTAAAGAACAGGCCCCAGAAGTCTTTAATGCCTTAAAGTTCTTTGAATTTATGAGGAATAGACAATGACGAAACAAACGACTAAAGCGGAGCTGGAAACGGAAAACAAGAGGCTTAAAGAAACAAACAATGCCTTATTTACGCTTTCCTCCCAAAACATCTCCCATACCGGGAATTTATTAAAAGCCTATGCCAAATACAACGCAAAACTGCGCCGTATGGAACAAGAAGAAGCGAAATTTTTTCAATGGAATTGCATCATTCTATGCTGCGCAAGCTTATTGCTTTCTATTTTAATGTGGTGGTGCGAATAAGATGATGACCCCGTTGGAAGAAAAGCTCGACCGCCTGTACCCGAAGCTCCGCATCGGCCGCAAATGCGCCAACCCGGCTTGCAACCACCAAGCCCAGCATTGCCACCATATCGTGCGGAGAAATGTTGACCTGTTGCGGTATGACGTCAACAACCTGCTGCCTCTGTGCGAAGAGTGCCATCGCCGAATCCACGACGAAGGGCTGTATAACCGCGGTATGGATTTTATTGACGAGGGGCGGCGCGCCTATCTTCTGCGGATGAAAAACGTTGATTTCAAGCAGTATCTGCTGGAGCTTAACATCACCAAAGACGATTTTTTCCGACAAAAGGAACGCGAGCTTTTAGCCAACATCGGCAAAACCGAGTTCAGGCAAAACACTCCCGAATGGCTGGAGGAAAAGAACAGCGGCATCGGTGCGAGCGAAATCGCCGCCGTCGCCAAATCTTTTGTCCCGCAAAAGGAACTGATGGAGCTGATGGGCGAAAAACCGGCGCTTAATTTCCTTGCCGAAGACCTGTATTCCACCGGTTATCAGGTGTACCACAAAATCAAGCGCGGCTACCGTATCCCGCCCCTGCCCGACGAATTGTCCATTTACGGACACGCCATGGAAAAATATCTTGACTGGGAAATGCGCGACAATACGGATTTTTCCTGTCAGGGAACCGAGGATTTTATCAAAAGGCCGGACATTTCCCCGTATGCCGTTTGCTCCCCGGACGGTTATGCCGAAAGCCTGCACGACAGCTTTGTTGACGTCAACTGCAAAACCCATACGACAAAACGCCTTGTTTGGGAGAAGAAAACCGTCAACCCGTTCAAAGCCGCGCGGGAAAATATTTTTTACAACGGCCTGCCGTGGCAATACATCTTTCAAAACCAGTATCAGATGCTTTTGTGTGGCTGCGAGGCTGGAATTATCTCTTCTATGGTGCTGGAACCGGACACGCCGTTTAACCGCGGCCGGATTGTCGCCCTGATAGAACAACGGCAGTTTGAAGAAATCGACCGCCTGTTTGAAATCCGCGTTGACAACTTTATTTACGGCAAAATCCCGGAAATTCAGGCAACCATCCTTTCCGCGCTCAGGCATTTTGAAACTGCCGTCGCTGAAAACCGCACGCCGGAGATTAACGACAAGTGCGCCCGGCTCGCCGAACAGGACTTCAAGATTTATCAGGCGGTTTATAAACAAAACCCCGATGCCCGCAAGCTTGCCACCTCGCAAGACGAATTTCAGGGCATAACCCTGTACGAGTTTTTGAACGACTACATCGGGCTTAACGAGGTGATTAAGGACAACAACGAGCAGGACAAGCTCCGCAAAACCCTGCTGAAAAAATATATGTACGACCATAAACTTTGCGAACTTTACACGATGGACGGCGGCTCCGTGCGCCTTTCCGCCAACGGTTCGCTTTTAACGAGGGCAGTAAAATGACAAATGAAATTACCATAAAGGAAGAGCCGCAGATTCAGAAAATCGCCGACTTTTTTGAAACAAGCGGGCTTGTCGACCTGTTTGTCAACCAGTACGGTTATCCGCGCGATTATGTCTGCCGCGAGGGGATGGCCTTTGCCAACAAAATATCTATGCACGATTTGCAGGAAAAAGACAGCGGTAAACATTTCAAAAACTGCTCCGCCCTCTCCAAGCAACAGGTATTCACTTCCATTTTGGCATGGGGACTTCCTACCGATTCCCGCGATTTGTACTACCTTTACAATAACCGCGGACAACTCACCTGCGAGCCGTCTTACAAAGGGCTTATTTACATTGCCGAACAAAACGGATTGAATGTTCACGCCGGTTTAATCTTTTCAGGCGACAAATTTCAAATGACCGAAGCTTCCGACGGCGACGCCTACACGATTGAACGTTCCGACCCTTTTGCGCGCAAGGAGATTGTCGGCTGTTACGTTTATATCACCTGCAAAGGGGATAAACGAGTTTATACCTATTCTTTTGAAGAGCTGGAAAAATCACGGCAAGCATCGCTCAAAAAGATGTATAATAACGAAAGCCCGGCTTGGAAGAACTTTAAAAACGATATGTACCTAAAATGCGGCGTCCGCAAGGCAATAAAAATCGCCATGGCAAAAATCAACGTCAGCGGCACAATTCAAGCCCTGTTTGATGACGAGATGCAGGATATTCCCTCTCCTGCTCCCGTCGCCTCGCAAAAGACCGCCGAATTTGCCAGCCAGCAAGATGATGCATCTCCCGTCATCGACTACGATATGTCCGAGGCCGAGCGGATAGACGAAGACTTTAAACAGCAGTCGTTCGCCGAGCTTCAGAACCAATTTGACTTTCGGAGGCAGAATCATGATTTATAAATGCAAAATCTGCGGCAAGGAATTTACGCCCCAAAACTACCGGAATGTTTGCTATTGCTCCGAAGAGTGCAAAAAGGAAGGCAACCGGCGCAATCAGCCCCGCCATCGGCACAGCGGGTATCTGTATACCCGCACCTGTCCGGTATGTCTTGAAGAGTTTAAGACTAACCACGCGCAAAAGGTTTTCTGCTGCGCCGACTGTGCCGAGGAATACCGCCAGATTGCCGCCGAGGTTCTGCTGAAGCGCCGCCCGGTTATCCGCAAAATGCTTGAAAAGGTAGCCGCTGACCCCGCAATCGACATTAATGAGCTGATTAAAAAGGAGTATCCCAAAATATGACAAACATTTGGAAAGACCCTGCCAACACTGCGGTTTTATATGCCAAAATTTTCGCTGAAAAGATGAAAGCCGAGGCGGAAGCCGAACATAAAAAGCGTATTGTCAAAGCCGGATACGACCTGATGGAAGCTATCCGCGACAATATTGTGTTTTATCAGGACGGCGAAACAGTACGCGATTTTCTCCGCGATATTAAGGAAGACCCGAAATTCGCGGTTGAGGTATTAAGCGAAAGAAACGTGCTGCAACAATTTATCAAATATGTGGAGGTTATCTATGAAAATTAATCTTCGGGGCGGACGCACCATCCTTAAAGTTCTACATATTCTGCCCCACCTTGCTAATTTTCTCTTGGGTGTCATCGGCGCAATTATGGTCGTACGGATTTACAGCCTCGCCGAACGCAATCTCGTTTTGGAAAATTACCTTTTGGCAAACGAAGTCAACGACTACATTGCCGCCAAGCTGGAGGTGCAGAATGATTGATCTAATCAAAGATATTCAGGAATGGCACGAAAAGACGTTCCCGGAGTTTACCGCAAAAGACCAAGAGATGAAGCTCGGCGAAGAAATCAGCGAATACAGCGCAGCGATAGACACGCTGATTGCGACCGGCTTGCAGTCAGACCTTGAAAAAATAAAGGAAGAGCTGGCAGACGTTATCATTGCCGCCGTCAACCTGTTGCGCTTCCCGGAAATCCAAACGCTTGTCAAAACTAAAATGGCAGCCAACAAACAAAGGACTTGGAAAGATGGACACCACTACTGATTATAAGGCGTTATACCTCAAAAAGTTCTTTCAGTGGCAGGAAATAAGCCACCAGCAACGCATAAGGATTGAAGAGCTGGAGGCAAAACTCAAAACCGCAACCAACGCCATACAATCGGTTATAAACGAACCGGGTTTGATGGATGCCGGGATGCTTATGTTTTTAACATCCGCGCTTAATAAAATAAAGGAATAGGACGATGACTAAAACACCTGAAGAACTGACAGAAGACTGGAAAGCGGGAGAGCTTGAGTATGGGCAGTATTGGGTAAAAAATAAAGTTTGGGAAAAGCCTTTTATTGACAGATGGCTCCCGAATTGTTCTTGGAAAATCTCTTGCAAAGATGCTATTGAACAAATCCTTGCTCCCGTTCCAACCTATGACGAATACAAGGCTATGCAGGCAGAGCTTGCCGAACACCGGCATTATTGCTGCTGTTCTGAAAATGAAGTTATGCGGCTGAAACTGGCGGAAATGGAAGAGAAAAACAAAATATGGGATGAACTTGCGGAAAATCTTTTATGTTTGGAAGAGCAAAATTGGGAAAATTTAGTTAAAAACGGAACAAAAGAACAACGGCTTGATTTTCTTAAACGTAAAGAAAAATATAGCCTTTTAGCAATTCTTGGCAAATACGAACAGCTGAAAAAAGAGCTTGAATCTGCCCGCTGGTATCAGACAGTCCAGAACGAGGATATTGGCAAGCTCCGCAGGTTGCTGAAAGAGTGTTTACCGATTGTTTCTGCTGAAATTATGACTTGGCAAATTAGAGGCGGGGAAGAATCCTATAAAAGAGGACAAGACCTTTTAACCCGTATCAACGCTACACTCGGTGAAAGTGAGGAAAAATGAACGATAGAGATTTTTTTCCAAGATTTTACGATACCGAAGGCAAGGTTATGTTGTATTGGCAATGCTATATGCAGTCAGCATTTAACAGATTAACCGATACGCGACATTTCGGGCTTTTGTATAATCTCTTAAGAAATCCTAATATTGTAAAAATGAGATGCACCGGACTGAAAGATAAAAATGGCAAACTCATCTATGAAGGAGATATTGTTATAACTTATTATAAGGGAGAACCAACAGGGCAAATGTATATTTATCATTGGGAAGCTCCTGCCTTTTATGTTGAACCTGTTGAGAAAGGTAAACCAAGTGGACGACATTACTATTACTTTGCTGTAGAAAATGAAAGATGTGAGGTCATTGGCAATGTCCACGAAAACTCCGACCTGTTAAAAAATCCCGGAAATTTTAACGTATCTGGCGAAAATGTTAAAGGAGATAACTGATGACGATTGAAGAATTTATGCGCGATATTGCCCCGAAAATGCGCCCGGGTTGGATTGCTATGGATAAAGACGGAAAATGGTACTGGTACGAGAAAAAGCCGGAAGAGGAACCTTATTATTTTAATGCCAGATACGGCTCTTATGCCCTGTTAAAAATGTTTAACATCTTTCCCGTTGACGATTGGCAGAAATCTCTACGAAAGGTAGGTAACTAATATGGGATACAGAAATTACTTATATATTGCGGATAAAAAGAAACTTAACAAAATCCGCAAAATGAATAAAGAAGAGCTTTTCGCCCTTGTTGGAGAAATTCCTGATAATGAGGAAGAGGATTATTACCCATATTGGGGAAACGTCTTAGAAAAAGCCGATGGACAGGAAGCTATTGAGCTTGGCAAATATATTGACTTCCGAGGTAAATTAAAGCCTTTTCTACGTCCTTTATTTCGTGATAAAAGCGCACATGAATATTATAACGATGATTCGGAATTATATCTTGCCAAAAATGAAATATTACAGGCTTTGGCAACGATTTTCAAAGAAAAAGTCCAAACTCACTATAAGAGCCTTATGGAAGAAAAAAGCCCCGATGTATTGGATAAAAGAACACAATTTGAAAGATTGCTCTCCTCTGCAAAATCAAATCTGATGTGGTCAGAGTATCTGGATAAATTACCTAACAACAAATACTCTCTTGGTGGCGGGTGGTTATATGAACATGAGGTGTTTTCCATACTCTATCTGATGCGTATTTTTAATCCTAAAAAACAGACGTTGATTTTTTTGGGATATTAAGGAGATTACTAATGGCATATTTAGAAGAACTGCTGCCCGAGTTTAGAAAAGGGTATATACTCGGAGAAATAAAAGGTAATAAGTTTCATTTTGTTACACCAGACGGTAGAGTTTTATCTTTTGCAAAGGATAAACCCGTTTGGAGAAAGCCTACTCCTGATAAAGATGGGTATCTGTGCATTGGTATAAAAATTAGCGGCAAAAACACAACAAGAAAAATACATAGGCTTGTTGCTGAGGCATTTATACCTAATCCTGAAAATAAACCTGAGGTAAACCATAAAAATGGCGTTAAATCAGATAATAGAATTGATAATCTTGAATGGGCAACCGCTAAGGAAAATAGCAGGCATAAAAGAGAAGTTTTGAAATACCGCCCGTCTGAGGAAACACTTAAGAAAATAAAAGAAAACAGAAAAACAAAAGGCGTGAGGAAAAAACAATACGATTTTGCTATAAAAGAAAGAGTTATTTGTTGGTTTTATAACAATTCTCATCAACAAAAGACAATAGGTTTCTTAAATAGTTTTGATGAAGATTATTTTTGGGCTGATAACGGTAAAACTTATAAGTTCTGCCGCCCCGTCCGCAGAGATGAAGTAACTTTTTACGAGGATAAGAAAGATGAGAATTGAACTTGAAGATATGGATAAACAGATTGCCTATTTGCAGGCATTGGCTGATGGTGCATTGAAAGCCCTTAAAGCATACAGGAAAGATTTAATAGATTGGGGCGGCTGTTGTTATTCAAGCGCTAACCGTTCCAAATTCCAGAGATTGAGGAAAGAGCTGGCAAAAGAGATGATTGTAACCGAAAAATATATTTATACGGGAGAGAAACGATGAGTAATTTTATAATATTCCTTTTACATTCTTTTGCATTACTTAGTATTTGTATTCTTATGTGGACATCAATCATAAAAGATTTAGCACAAATAAGAGCGACGCAAAAGATTGAAATTGAATCTATGTTGCGTATAGAAAAATATTTAGACGAAAAGGATAAGAAAGATGAGTAATTACGGCGAATCTGCCACAATTAAAAAGCCTTTTCCCCGCTATGTATGACACCGTAGCAGGACGGATTTTAGCGGTGCGGGGACTCGAATTTAACGAGATTATCGCCGCTAAGATATAGCCTGCACTGCCCCACTATTTCCAAAGCATTGTGCGGAGGCTTAAACAGTCCAGCCCGCGAGGGTTCAAGCTTTAGGGGCGGTGAACATTTCAAAGCGAATGGCTGTACCGCACAAATCGGGCGCAGATTTTGGCACATCAAGTTAAATTAAAACTACTGCGCCCGCCTTTTAAACTTGACTCTTCGAAAGGTTAGAATTATGAGTCTGCTAAACGCTAAACAGGCGGCTAAATATTTAGAAATAGGACTACATGCCTTTAATGCAGAAGTTCTAAAAGGCAATATTAGAATCAAGCCTGTTGGAAGACGAAAAATGTATAGAACAGAGGATTTAGAAAATTGGCGAAACAGCACAATCAGCCTTTCAGCTTATACAAACGCGGAAACATCTACCACGCGTACATATCGTTTGTCGCAAGTTCAGGAGAACGGGTGCAATCTCGCATCTCTACGCACCAAATATTTCCCGAAAAAGCAGCGCAATATTGCCTAGATTATATCGAACAAATTGAAAAACAGATAAAACTTAATACCGGTCATAATGAAGTAGAAATAAGTTGCGAAGAGGCTTTTGTTCTTTTCTTTGAAAACATTGGAAAATATCATCAAAACGCAAAGGATACATTGCTTAAGCTTAATACACTCTTAAAGTATTTTAACAAAAAGCTATCTGAAATTACACCACAGGATATTGCAAATTATATCCAAATTTATAGAAACCAAGAAAAAAAGCCCTCTACAATTAATCGGAACTTAACTGTTTTATCGTCTGTAATTAATTTTTGCAAAGATAGGAATTACCACACGCCCGATATAATAATAGCCAAATTTAAACAAAAAGAACCGGCTGAAAATATAAAATATCTTTCAGACTGGTCTATTGCCCAAAAAATAATCGATAATGCTGCACCGCATCTCAAACCCATTATTTATACAGCGCTCTATACAGGAATGAGAAAAGGCAATATTTTAGGTTTAAAATGGGACAATCTTGATTTTGTTTCTGATACAATCAATATAAAAGTTAAAGATAAAAACAAAATAGGTGGTAAAAATTTATCTATTCCGATAATTCCACAACTAAAAGAAATTCTTCTGCAACAACCAAAAGTCTGCGAATACGTTTTTACTTATAAGAAAAAGCCAATACATAATATTGACGGTGCATGGCGCCATATTTTTTATAAAAGAAAAGACCAAAGAAATTTCAGCAAAGAATTAAAAGACCCTGACTTGCCCTATATAAACTTCCATACATTACGCCATACAGCCGCCACTTGGATATTAAAAGCAACAAATAATCTTCGCATTACACAGGAAATTTTAGGGCATGCCAATATAAAAACAACACTTAAATATGCCCACGTTCTAGATGGAGAAAAACGTCGTGCATTAAATGCTGTTTTCAGCGAAGTTTCACAAAACTTACACAAAAAAGACAATGAACAAAATTAAAATTTTGATTTTCAACAACAAAATATAATTTTAAATCTCCTTGACATGGATGTAGCAGAGGAGCGTTACCTCTACGGTCCACCACCTACTCCTTTTTCCCCACATAATCGCCATAAAGTTATCTCTTTCTGTACAGCTATAACGCTGCGTTTACCCGCTTTTCATATATCACAACACAATGTTATCGCTTTTCCTGTATAACAGCAACGCTGCGTTTACCCGCTTTCCCATATATCACAACGCAATATTATCGCTTTTTCCGTATAACAGCAACACAATGTTTATCCTGATTTCCTAGGTAACGTCTTGCCGACATTGCGGTATTTTTTGCTTAATGTCCGCCGCGCACGATATAGTCGGCCACCTCTTTGGCCGCCCGCCCCGCATCATTAAAATCGACCTTGACGCCATTCCATTCGCAGACGCCGCCGCCGATGTCATATTTGCAATACGGCGTTATGAAATAACGCCCGTAAACGCTTGAATCGTCAATATGAAACCGGATGTCTTCCGCCGCGCAGTATTCGGCCTTGGCCTTGTTCCACAGCGTTGTGTCAACCTTAAAGCTCCCGTCGGAAAAAAGCTCCGCTTTGCCCTGTTGCTCATAAAAGTCCAAAATAGCCCACACCGTATCATATTCAATCCGGTTTTCGTCAAGATATTTGACCACGTCTTTCTTCGGCCCGCCGCTGATAACGTAAACCTTAACGCCCCGCTTGCGGATTTCATGACAGAACTTGGCAAAAAGCCCCGGCGCCGCCGAAATCACCCCGTGAAAGTCAATTCCTATTTTGCCAGTCATTGTTTATATCCTCCTCGTTATCCCTTTAAACGGCACCCGTCCCCGCGATATAGCGCACCTCTCGTTGCCCGTGGCATTTTCACCCCTGTGGCGCCGCCCTCCTTCCGTGGCGTTTTCACCCCTGTGGCAAGGCTATCGCCGCCTGTTGCGTTTTCCCCGTGCCTCCGCACTCTTTCCGTGCAGCCCCTCGTTGCCCGCGGCGCTGCCGTCCGTCAGTCTCCCGACGAAAACAGCTCCTTAAGCGAATTCGGTGCCAGCGTCGACAGCGGATTAATCGAAACCTTCGGCTGCGCCATACTGCCCGACACGCTGTAATTCGTCGCAAATACCGTACCGTCGCGTCCGGCCAAGACCTTGCCGACCAGCGGAATGTTGCCGATAAACGTATTCAGCCCGTATGCCGGAATAACCATACCTTTCGCTTCAATGTCCTCGTCCACGAGGTTATAGCGTCCGCTCATCGTTACCCCCAAAACCGAACCGAACATTCTGGCATCCGTCGTTTCCAGATTCTTGGTTGAAAACGTATAGGTAAACGGCGCGTTCAGGTGCGTAAACGTCAGCCCCTCGCCGGTCAGCATATCCACGATTCCCGTCAGCGATGCCACGCTCAGAATCTTGGCAAACACCGGCGTGTTGACCAATGCAAAATCGCGCATCCGCGCATGCCCTCTGAAATTTCTGTATTTGTCGCGCCGCGCCTCAATGCGCAGATTTCCGCCTTTCATGTTTTCATACAAACGCAGCACCTTGAGCGTGCTTCCTGCATTGTTGGAGTCGACGGTCAGCATATATTCGTCGCCGCGCGGCTCAAAATCAAGCTTCATCTTGACATCGCGGCTCGCCCCGTAGTTGCCGACCAGATTCATGCGGTGCAGCCCGATGCCGTGGCGCAGTTCCGCCTTGCCCGCAAAATTGGTTACCGGCACCTTGTCGTTGGTCCAAAGCTTGTTTACGCCGATGACGATATCGGTATCCATAATGTCCGCCAGCGGGTCTTTCAGGCTTTTTTTCTTCTGCTTTTTCTCCGCCGCGCTGTCTTTCTTTTTCTTGTCAAAAAAGTCCGTCAGGTCGTATGAGTCGCCAGATACCGTAACCTTCAGCGCCAGTTTCGGCTTGTAGTTGAAATCGACCCGCGCCTTGGCAAAAGCTTTGGGCGCCTTAATCTGGGTAACGTCAATCGTTTTCAGCCGTCCCTCGCTGTCCGCCGCCATCTTGCCCGTAGCCGAAAACAGTGCCTTAATCAGCTGAAAATGCGTTACTTCCTGCAACTTGCCGTCCTTAATCAGCATCGTCGCCTTGGCGCGGCACGGGAATCCCTTTTCTTTGGCAAAGCCCAGAAACGCATAATCAATCGCCGTATCTTTCAGCGACCCGTCCACCGCCAGCTCAATCCGGCCGTCATTCAAAAACGTAAGCACTGCCTTGACGTCCGAACTGCCGGTAAAATACGGTGCCGCCAGAATCTCGCTCTCAATGCCGAGCGTTTTCAATACCTGGTCGTTAATCCGTACATCGGCGGTAATGCGGCTCTTGTGGCTCTTTTCGTGAAAATTCTCCTTGAGCGCCAGCTTAAGCGGCACACCCTGATATTTCGCCACGCCCTCAAGGTCAAACCCTTTTTCCGTCACAACCAAATGCAGCTCGTCTGCAACAAACGTCTTGCCGTCCTCCAGTCCCAGATATTCCACCTGTTTCAGGTTGCCGTTGACTTCCACTTTGATTTCTTCCGGTTTCAGGTTGGTTTTCAGCTCAAAGTCAAGTTTCAGATCAATGTCGACGTCGCCTGCCACCAGCTCCGGATTAACGCCCATTTCTTTGGTAAAGCCGAGCGGCTCGTGGTCAATCAGCTTCAGCGCGTCGGTAATCGTCGAATTTCCGGTCAAATCTATTTTGATAAAGTTGTCATACTTGTCCAAATCATACAGCAGCACACTGCCCCCGGTCAAAATCACCCCGTCGGAAACGCCCTTGTCCACCTTGATGTCAATTTTGTCCTGTTCAAACAACGCGGTTCCGTACACGTTGCGGATAACCGGCATCCCTTCCAGATAGTGCAGGTTTGCGTCCGCAAACTCCGCTTTGCCCGCAAGCTTCAGCAGCCCGAAATGCGCCGCTTTTTTATCCCAGCCGAAGTCGAACGAAAAGTCGCCGTTGGCAATGCTCCCGCCGTACAGGCTTTCCTTGCACCACGCCCACGCTTTTTCGCCGAGGTAGCGCGGCCACAGGAGCGACAGTTCGTCCATCTCAAACGCCCCGACTTTCGCCCGGAAATTGACTTTGAAATTCTCCAGATTCCCTTTGAAGAAATAATCCTTGAACCCTGACGCAGACAAACTCAGCTCCGCCTTCTTGCCGTCAAAGTCAAACGCCGCGTTTTCGATTTTGACCTTGTCCAGTCCGCCGTGCAGCTGCCCTTCCAGGTTAAAAGACGATACGTCATAGTCAAAGTCTTCGCTGTCGCCGAAGCCGATTTTGCCGCGTCCGCCTTCAATCGCAAAGCTGACGTCTTTGATATAGTCGCCGGGGTTGTCGGCAAAATGCCTTTTGTCTTTCAGGACTTTCCCGAAGTCTATCAGCGCCGAAAGCCGGCCGTTGACCGGAATGTCCACCATGCGGATATCGCCTTTTTCCGGCATCAGGATATCGTACAAGTCCGTAATCACCAAATCGGAGAAATTGAGCGTATAGCGCACTTCGTCGTTCAGCAGCCGGTATTTCAGTGTCATATCAAGCGCCGACGTGCGGTTTTCAAACCTGACCGCGCTGTCCGCCCGAATAATGATATCGGCAATGCCGCGCTCAAACGCAAAGTCCATGTCCGTAAACGTAAACTGCTGCCCCGTTTCCGCTTCCGTCATATCCAGCGTCGCATCGGCAACGCTGATGTTGTTGATAAAACTTTCCAGATACAGCCGCTCCGGAGAATTGAACCGCTCCATAAAATCTTCAAACTGGGTAAAGTAGAATTCCAGCTTCTTGAGGGTGCGCGCCGCCCGCCGCCGCTCGCGCCGTTCCTGCAGCGCCTCGGGCGACAGCGGTTTCCCGTCCCGGCCGGTTCTTATTCTGCCTCCCGCCTTTCCGCCCGCGCCTCCGATTTTCTTTCTCCCTTTTTTTTCGCCGGTATCAG
>ERZ780212.511-NODE-511-length-39024-cov-7.115220_pt1 | contig 39024 bp, 34 predicted proteins | sample MGYA00511364_ERZ780212 | MGnify/ENA primary metagenome ERZ780212 (study PRJEB29588, sample SAMEA2147991) | human gut metagenome | biome: human gut; feature: human-associated habitat; material: faeces | place: Denmark | collected 2008/2010 ... | reverse complement strand
GCAACTGTGCTGGCCATGGTCATGGCTCTGGCACTGTGCACCACCGCTTTCGCGGATGCTCCCATTTCCAAGACGGAAACTATCCCCAACGAGCCTAACTATGTTAAGGTCGTTGACAACGCAGCTGATGACGGCATCACTGTGGCTCCCCACTATGCTAAGACTGGTGTTGATTTGAACACCGCTTATGATGTTTACGTCAAGTCTGGCAGCGACTATGTCCTGGCCACTGATTCTATGGCCGAGAAGTACAGAGCTGGCTACAAGACTCTGAATCTGGCTCCTTATGCTACCGCTGTTTCCGCTACTTGCGCTGACGCTGGTTATAAGGTTGCCCTGTATCAGGATAAGACCGGTTCATACTATGCCAAAAAGGCCGATGTTACCGCTTTCAATGATGCCAATCCCAACAACAAGATTGACCTGACTGGTACTACCGTTGTCTTTATCGGTGCTAAGTTCGAGAATGTCGAGGCGTTCTACACCATCACCGAGGCCGCTGTCAAGACCTCTGCTGGTCATATTCTGTACAAGACCTCCGAAGTTTGGGGTAAGAACGATGTTACCGTTTATGCTTGCGCTATCTGCGGCGGTAAGTATATTGTGAAGGATAGCAGCATCCACAGCGATGACGCTGTTGACTCCCTGGCCAAGATTTCCTATGGCCCCTTCACTCAGCCCGAGAAGGCCAGCGCCAAGGCTGTCCTGAATGGTAAGGGCATTGATGTCAACAAGGCTTTTACTCCTGATGACCCCACAGTTCTGTACACTGTGACCGCTGGTTCCAACGCCACTACCCCCAGCACCACCAAGCCCTCCCCCAAGACCTTTGACGCTGGCATCGCTATGTACGTCGGTATGGCTCTGACCTCCGTCGCCGGCTCCGCCGTCGTCATCGGCAAGAAAAAGGAGTTCTAATTAAACTCAAAAAAGAGAAAGGCCCATTGGGCCTTTCTTTTTTTGTGTTTAATTATCCCTGGCCTGTCGGCCGGGGATAGATAATATCTCACCCCTGACGGGGTGAGATAAATATATATTCCTCCCGCTGACGCGGGAGGAATAGTAAATGCTGCTTTCCTACGGGGCTTTTCTTTTTTTGTGGTACCTCATCCGTCACGCCTAAAAACTTTTGCGAAAAAAGAGGATTTGAGGAAGTTTTTTGGTATAGTATAATGTCAGATTTATTTTGCGACGCGGTTCGGCGGGGGAAAGGAGGGCTTTTCGTGCATTTCAGCGACCAGTTTCTGGACGAAGTGGTGGCGCGGAACGACATCGCGGACGTGGTATCCGGCTATGTGACGCTGACGCGCAAGGGCGGCAACCTGTTCGGCCTGTGCCCCTTCCACAACGAAAAAACGCCCTCATTTTCCGTAGCGCCGGACAAGCAGATCTACCACTGCTTCGGCTGCAAAAAGGGCGGCGGCGTCATCAATTTTATTATGGAGATCGAGGGCCTGTCGTTCCCAGAGGCGGTGGAGTTCCTGGCCAAGCGGGCCAACATCCCGCTGCCGGCGGAGGACGAGGCCCGCAGCAACGCTGACCGGCTGCGGCGGCGGGTGCTGGAGCTGAACCGCGCGGCAGCACGGTGGTACTACGACCAGCTGCAGCTTCCGCAGGGTGCGGCGGTGCAGGCGTATCTGGACAAGCGGCAGATACGGCGCGGCATCGCGGTGCGCTTCGGCATGGGCGCGTCGCTGGACCAGTGGGACGCGCTGCTCCGCGCCATGACAGACAAGGGCTTCACCAAGCAGGAGCTGCTGGCCTCCGGCCTGGTGGTCAACGGGAAAAACGGCGGACTGTACGACAAATTCCGCAACCGGCTGATGCTGCCGGTCATCGACGTGCGGGGCGACGTGGTGGGCTTCGGCAGCCGCGTGATCGACAAGTCGGAGCCGAAATACATGAACACCACCGAAACGGTGGCGTACAGCAAACGCCGGGTGCTCTACGGCCTGAACCTGGCCAAAAAGACCAAGCGGCCCAACATGATCCTGTGCGAGGGCAACCTGGACGTGGTGACGCTGCATCAGGCGGGGTTCGACAACGCGGTGGCCTGCATGGGCACGGCGCTGACCCAGGAGCAGATACGTCTGCTGAGCCGCTTCACCAAGGAGCTGGTGCTGTGCTACGACAACGATGGCGCGGGCCAGATGGCCACGGACCGGGCGCTGGAGCTGCTGCAGAACAGCGAGTTCACCGTGAAGGTCCTGCGTCTGCCGCAGCGATTGGTGGATGGACATTATGTAAAGCAAGACGCCGATGACTTTATCAAATACCAGGGTAGGGACGCTTTTGAGCAGTTGCTTTCCGGAAGTGCAAACGGCATTGAATTCACGATGTCTGAGATCGCGTCCAAGTATGATCTGAAGGACGACAAGGGCCGTATCGCCTACGCGGGGGAGATTGCTGAAACATTATGTAAACTAAATGACCCCGTGGAACGGGAGGTATATACCACCCGGGCCGCCGAGGCGGCGTCCCTGCCGGCGGAGGCCATGCGGATGGAGGTCCAGCGGGCCGCCAAGCGGGTGCAGGCCAAGGCACGGAAGGCGCAGGAGCGTCAGGAGATGAATCCGATATCGGCCCTGCAGCCCGCGGACCGCAGCATCCGCTATCAGAATGTACGCAGCGCACTGGCGGAGGAGGGCGTTATCCGTCTGCTGATGCAGGACGAGAGCCTGTTCCCGCCGGAAATGCCGGTGCAGCCGGAGGAATTCTCTTCGCCGCTGCTGGGCCGCATCTACGGTGAGCTGTGGCAGCGGCGGGGGCACGCGAGCATGGCGGCGCTGGCCGCGGTGCTGACGCCGGAGGAGATGAACCACCTGACGGCGCTGCTGCAAAAACCGGAATCCGCAGCCAACGCGCCGCAGGCGCTGGCGGATTACATACGCATCATTCGGGAAGAACACACCAAGCGCACCGGCGGCACGGATCCGCTGGCGGCGGCGATGGAGACGTATAAAGATAAAAAAGGTTACGGAGGAAAGCGAACATGACCGAAGAAAAGTACACCGCGGAGCAGTTGGAGCAGATGGCGGACCAGCTTTTGCAGGAGAACGCGCCGGCGCAGGAGAAGCCAGCCAAGGGCGGCCTGGACGAAAAGACCATCGCGTCCCTGCCGGCGGCCGCGCTGCTGAACGGCAACGAGAAGCTGCGCGACCTGTTTACCAAGGGTAAGAAGAAGGGCAAGCTGGATGCCGGTGAGTTGTCCGACGTGCTGGACGAGCTGGACCTGGAGAGCGAGCAGATGGACTCCATCTACGACTCTCTGGAGCAGTTGGGCATCGAGGTAGGCAGCGAGGATTTCCTGGCCGACCTGCCCGATGAGGATGGCGAGCCCGCTATGGATGAGATCGCCGAGATCGAGGAGGAGGAGCTGGTCGACCCTAACACGCTGGTGGACAGCTTCAACATTGACGATCCCGTGCGTATGTACCTGAAGGAGATCGGCAAGGTGCCCCTGCTGACCGCCGATCAGGAGGTGGAGCTGGCCACCGTTATGTCCGCCGGCCGCGAGGCCGAGGCGCGTGTGGCGCAGGCCGAGGCGGACGGCGAGACCATCCCTGAGGCGGAGATGGCCGAGCTGAAAAAGCAGATCAAGGCCGGCGAGAAGGCCAAGCAGCAGCTGGCCGAGGCCAATCTGCGTCTGGTGGTGTCCATCGCCAAGCGCTATGTGGGCCGCGGTATGCTGTTCCTGGACCTGATCCAGGAGGGCAATCTGGGCCTGATCAAGGCCGTGGAGAAGTTCGACTACACCAAGGGCTATAAGTTCTCCACCTACGCTACCTGGTGGATCCGTCAGGCCATCACCCGCGCCATCGCCGATCAGGCGCGTACCATCCGCATCCCCGTCCACATGGTGGAGACCATCAACAAGGTCATCCGTGTGTCCCGCCAGCTGCTGCAGGAGTTGGGCCACGACCCCAGCCCCGAGGAGATCAGCGCCGAGATGAATATGCCCGTGGACAAGGTCCGCGAGATATTGAAGATCGCCCAGGAGCCCGTGTCGTTGGAGACGCCCATCGGCGAGGAGGAGGACAGCCATCTGGGCGACTTCATCCCCGACGAGGCCGCATCCGAGCCCAGCGAGGCTGCCAGCTTCACACTGCTGAAGGAGCAGCTGGTGGACGTGCTGGGTACCCTGACGCCCCGGGAGGAGAAGGTGCTGAAGCTGCGCTTCGGTATCGAGGACGGCCGTACCCGCACGCTGGAAGAGGTAGGCAAGGAGTTCAACGTCACCCGTGAGCGTATCCGCCAGATCGAGGCCAAGGCCCTGCGTAAGCTGCGGCACCCCTCCCGCAGCAAGAAGCTCAAGGACTTCCTGAACTGAGGCGGACCATGAAGCGGGTAGTTCTGGCGCTGCTGGCGGTGCTGCTGGCGCCGTCCCTGGCCTGGGGCGACGACAGCCGGCACTATGAATTCCGCCTTGCCGCCAACGGAGAGGCGACGTACCATGCCGCCGCCGGCGATACCGTAACGGTATCGCTTACCCTGTGCCGGACCACCGGCACAGGGCCGATGTTCGCCATGCAGGACGAGATATGCTTCGATCCTGCCTTCTTCGCCTATCAGCCTGATGGTACCCTGCTCCGCGAGGGCGTCAAGACGACGCTGGTCACGCTGCGTGATGGCCGTCAGGCGGTCTACATGAACTACGTAGACTTTGGCGACGGCGCGGACTGGGCGGATGAGACGGTCGTCGGCTCCTTTCAGCTGAAGGTCCTGGCCGACGGTGGTGCGTCCGCCATAACCGGCAGCCATTACCTGGTGTCCACCGAGGACGGCATGGGCCGCTACGCCGCCGCTGCCCGGGACGTCACGGTGGTGGTGTCAGAGCAGTGCCGCGTGACCTTCCAAAGTAACGGCGGCAGCGGCGTAGCGCCGGCGGAGGTGCTCCGTGGAACGCCTCTGGCGCCGCCGCAGGCGCCCACCCGCTCGGGCTATCGCTTCACCGGCTGGTACAGTGACTACGACCTGACCCGCCCCTGGGATTTCAATGCGCCGGTCACGGCGGATATGACGCTGTATGCCGCCTGGCAGCCTCTGCCGGCCGCCGCGCCCTCCGCCGGTCCGTGGGCATGGCTTATTGTTGGTGCTTCCATTTCGGCACTGACCGTTTTAGCCCTCCGCCGACGCCGCCGCAGTTAGATCGCAAAAAGGCAAAACAAAACCGCCCGTCCGGGCGGTTTTATTTTGCCTGTGCGGGTCAGGGCCGTTCACCGACAGCGCGCCCCGGCGCGCCGCCTGCAAAACAGGCGAAAAATTCGGCGTTTCAGGGGGAAGCCGTTGCAATACGGCATTAAGATGCTATAATAAAGCTGGTATGATAGGAACGGAGGTCTCAGCCATGATCGAGAAGGAAGCCTTTATCGCGGCACTGCTGCCGATCTGCGACACCGTATGTGAATATGACAGGACCCGGGGAAAGCTGCGGGTCCGGAAAACCAGTCTGGCCAGTGGGCTGGAGGACAAATGGTACACCGTAGAGGAGCTGCGTGACATCTTCCGGGACAACGGCGGTGTGTCGGCGGAAAAAAGCGTGTGGATGCGCTATCTCAGCAGCGAAAACCTGCGGAGCTTTTTCTACGAAAAGGAGCGAAACGAGAGCTTTCGCCTGCGGTTCCGGCAGGGCGGCGTAGGCTGCCGGCAGTATGACATCCGCATCGACCGGATCAACGACTATGTGCTGGTCATCTCCGGGCGGGATACACAGGAGCAGGAGATAGACGCGCTGACCGGCGCGCTGAGCCGCAACCATTACCAGCGGGAGATGAGCAATGAGGTATACCGCGGCGGTGTAGCGCTCATCGATATGGACGATCTGAAGCTGTATAACGATATGAATGGCCATCAGGTGGGCGACAACGCGCTGCGGGCGCTGGCGGATACCATCTATGAGGTAGTGGGCCGCAGCGGCTCACTGGTGCGCTACGGCGGCGACGAGTTTTTGCTGCTGCTGCCGGGCGTGGAGCAGGCGGCCTTTGCCACCGTGCTGGGAGACATTCAGCGGCGGCTGCGGACAGTGAGCATACCGGGCTGCGAGGGCGGCCAGCATATCACCATCAGCGTGGGCTGCGTCGTGGCGCAGCAGGAGACGATCGCCCAGGCGGTGCAGCGGGCGGACCGGCTGATGTACCGGGCCAAGCGAAGAAAGGACGCCGTGGTCACCGAGGATACCCCCGTGGAGGGGGAGGAGATCAAGCCGCATATTCTTGTGGTGGACGATGCGGCTATGAACCGCGCGATACTGCGGGAGATGCTGGCGGAGGATTTCAACGTGCTGGAGGCGGAGGACGGCCGGGAGTGTATGGCGCAGCTGGAGACCTACGGCGCGGATATCTCACTGGTGCTGCTGGACATGATCATGCCGGAGATGGACGGCCTGCAGGTGCTGGAGGAGATGAATAATCGGGGGTTTATCGAGGATATCCCGGTCATTATCATCACGGCGGACGGCTCAGAAGAAAAGGTGCGGCAGGCCTACGACATGGGCGTGGCGGACTACATAGAACGGCCCTTTGATATCCGTATCGTGCGGCAGCGGGTGATGAACACCGTGAAGCTGTATGCGCGGCAGCGGCGGCTGGCAGCGGTGATGACGCAGCAGCTGCGGCGGCAGGAGCATATGATGGGCATCGCGGCGGATATCCTGTCGCGGGTGATGGGCTACCGCAACGGCGAGGGCGCGGACCACGGGCGGCACGTGGAGCAGATCACGCAGCGGCTGCTGGAGAGAATGCTGGAACGCACGGATAAATACGGCCTGACCCTGCAGGACTGCCGGCGGGCCGCCGCCGCGGCTATGTTCCACGACATCGGAAAGATGGGCGTGCCGGATGCCCTGCTGCGAAAGACCGGCCCCCTGACGCCGGAGGAGTTTGACGAGATCAAGAAGCATACCCTGATCGGCGAGGAACTGATGCGGGGCATGAAGGAGATGGAAAGCGAGCCATTGGTGGAGGCTGCGGCGGAGATCTGCCGCTGGCATCACGAGCGGGTGGACGGCAGAGGCTATCCCGACGGGCTGAAGGGCGACGAGATACCGATGACCGTGCAGGCGGTGGGCCTGGCGGACGCCTATGACGCGCTGGTGAGCCAGCGGGTGTACAAGCCGGCGTATACCCATGCGAAGGCGTTGGCTATGATACGGGGCGGCGAGTGCGGCGCGTTCGATCCGCTGCTGGTGGACTGTCTGGAGGACATACAGAGTGCGTTGTGCCGTGAGGTATACGGCATGAGAGGTAAGGAATGAGCAGGACAAAGAGATTGCTGGCGGTGCTGCTGGCGCTGTGCGGTACGGTGCTGTGCGGCTGCGGACAGCGGGAGACGGAAACGGAAGAGCTTCCGGTGCTGGTCATTGGCAGCGACAACTATGAGCCGTATTTCTATCTGGATGAAGATGGCGCCTATGCGGGTATCGACGTGGAGATCGCAAAAGCAGCCTGTGAGCGATTGGGGTGGACGCCGGACTTCCGGCAGATATCCTGGCAGGAGAAGGACGCCCTACTGGAGCGAGGCGACGTGGACTGCCTCTGGGGCAGCTTCTCCATGAACGGCAGAGAGGACCGCTACCGCTGGGCAGGGCCGTATATGTACAGCCGTCAGGTGGTCATCGTGCAGGCTGACAGCGATATCCGTACACTGGCCGACCTGAATGATAAGCGTATTTCCGTGCAGATATCCACTAAGCCGGAGGAGCTGTTTCTGAAGCATCAGGTGCCCGGCGTGGAGCAGGTGGACAGCGTGTACTGCTTCGCCGACACGGTGGACGTGTTCGCCGCGCTGGACAAAAGCTATGTGGACGCCTGCGCCGGACACGAGACGGCGTACCTCACCTTCATCGCCGGGCGCGCCGGGGAATACCGGGTGCTGGAGCCGGGGCTGCTGCGGGCAGGTCTGGGCGCGGCGTTCTATAAGGACGACGGCAGCGGCAGAGCGGAGGCTCTGAACGAAATGCTGCACGAGCTGGTGGCGGACGGCACCGTGGCCGCCATTCTGGAGAGCTACGGCGTGGACGCACAGGCGGCTTTAGCGGGGTTGATCCATGGGCAATAAGTTTTCCAACAAATATATCTGGGTGCTCATGCTGGTGCTGGGCGTCTTTGTGATGGCGGTCACGGCTCTCATCGGCGGCAACAGCAGCATCCGCAACGCCCAGCAGACCGCCCAGCGGACGCTGCAATATCTGCAAAACCAGTGCATCAGCTTCCGCGACATCGTCGCCGCCGACCGGCTAAAGAGCCTCGTGCGGCTGACGGAGCAGGCGCAGGAGGTGGCGGAGCGCGAGGGTATGGTGGGGCAGAACCGCTCCAACGAGGAGCTGGCGCGGTACGCCCAGCGTCAGCGCGTAACCTGCGTGCTGGTGCTGGACAAGGATCTGGAGATCGAGTTCAGCTCCGGTGCGGACATGGGCTGGAGCGATTACTACACCAATGAGGCGATCCGCTCCATCATGGACTACCCGGAAAAGATCTTCGCCCGCCGCCTGACCCGTGACGGCGCGGTATACGACATAGCAGCCGTGGCGCGCGTCGAAAATCCCGGCGTCGTCTTCTGCGTCCGCCTCCAGTCGAACACGATCATCGCCTCCTACCGTGCGTCCATCGAGAGCCTGCTGGCGGGCTATGAGACGCTGCTCAATGACAGGGTCTACACCTACATCACCGACGGCGAGCGCGTGGTGGGCAGCAGCGCGGCGGAGCAGTGGAACCTGCCGGTGGACGAGGTGCCCCTCATCCGTGCGCTGGAGTCCTCCCCCTCCCCGGGCAGCAAGCTGACCCAGCTCCGCACGGACGGCACGTTCTTCGGTGCACGGGAGCGATACCAGCAGTACAGCCTGTATGTGTTCCTCCCCAATGAATACGTGTTCATCCTGGGCAAGAACATGGTGATCTCCGCCTTCGGCGTCTACGCGCTGGCGGCGGTCTTGGCGACGCTGCTGGTGCTCCGCACCACGCAGGAGCGCAAGCGTCGCGAGATGGACTACCAGCACCGTCTGGAGGAGGAGGTGCGCCGCGCCAGCGCGGCGGACCAGGCCAAGACGCACTTCCTTCGCAGCATGAGCCATGATATACGCACACCCATCAACATCATCATGGGTATGCTGGAGATCATCGGGCGGAACCCGGAGGATGTGACGCTGGTGCAGTCCTGCCGGGAGAAGGCGCAGACCGCGGCACGCTATCTGCTGGCGTTGGTAAACGACGTGCTGACGCTGAATCGCCCGAAGCAGGAGGCGCTGGGAAAGACACCCTATTGTTTGACAAGCGAGCTGCACGAGATGCTGGGTATTTCGCACGCCCAGGCGGAGAGCGCAGGCGTTACGCTGATGGTGATGGACCTGACGCTGGAGCATGAACGATTCACAGGCGACCCGCTGTATATGCGGCAGATTTGCCAGAACATCATCGGCAACGCCATCAAATACAATCACCCCGGCGGATGGGTGCGCTGCAGCTTCCGCGAGTCCCGTTATGCGGACGGCGTGTGCCGGCTGGAATTTATATGCGAGGATAACGGCGCAGGTATGAGCGAGACGTTCCAGCGCCATATGTTCGAGGCATTTGCCCAGGAAAACAGTGATAGGGGCAGCCTTTCCGGCGGCGTGGGCCTGGGTTTGGCCGTGGTGAAAAAGCTGGTGGACGAAAGAGGCGGTACCATTCAGGTGGACAGTGCACTCGGACAGGGAACGCGCTTCCGCGTGGTGCTGCCCATGATGCCCAGTGAGGCCGAACCGGAAGCCGCGCTTCCCGACGCGGCGGCTTCCATCGCCGGACGTCGCTTGCTGGTGGCGGAGGACAACGAACTGAACCGGGAGATCGCGGTCTACCTGCTGCAGGAGGCCGGCGCCGTGGTGGACCAGGCCGCCGACGGCAAGGAGGCGGTGGAGATGTTCGCCGCGTCGGCGCCCGGTACCTACGACGCGGTGCTGATGGACGTGATGATGCCGGAGCTGGATGGCCTTTCCGCCACCCGCGCCATCCGCAGGATGGACAGGCCGGACGCGCAGCTGCCGATCATCGCCATGACCGCCAACCTGTTTGACGAGGACGTAGCGGCCTGCCTGGCAGCGGGCATGGACGCGCATATCCCCAAGCCGTTGGAGGCTGGGCAGATGATAAGAACGATCGCCGAGTGGCTGGAGAGGAAGAAACAATGAATTTAGAGAAGCTTTATCAAGAGATGGGCGGCGACATGGCGGACGCCGTGCGCCGGCTGGGCAGTATAGCTGCGGTGGAGCGCTTTCTGCGGATGTTCGCCGGAGACGACACCTTCGCCATGCTGCAGGCGGCCATGAGCGCCGGAGACGCCCGGCGGGCGTTCCGGGCGGCGCACACGCTGAAGGGCCTGGCGGCCAACCTGGGGCTGGTGCAGCTGGGGCAGGCAGCCTCCGCCCTGACGGAGGCCCTGCGCGGCAGCGATATGCAGCGCGCGTCGGCGCTGTATCCGGAGACGGCCGCGGCATACCGTGAGGCGTGCGCGGCGATCGGAGATTTAGAGACGGACGCGTAGAAAACACGGATTTTTGCCGAAAAAGACTTGACGAAACGGAACGAAAGTGATATACTACAAATACAATAATGTTCTGTTGGCAAATCGGCTGAAAGGCCGAGACGCAAAGCTACGGTGTCTAAACGGCATTTGACCGCATGATCGACCGGCTGCAAGTGGGATGCGCTTCAAAGGTGCATACATTGCAGCCGGTTTTTTATTTGCCCTGCCCGGCAGGGCCCATATTGCAGTACGGGTCGCGGAGGTCTAACCCCTACCTCGGCGGCATCGAAACCCCCATCTGTCACATGGCAGATGGGGGTTTCGGCGTTGCGGAAGCGGTGCTCACGGCAAAAAAACCCCCCCGGCACTGCCGGGGGTGTTCGCTTATGCCTTGCGGCCGTAGAGCGCGGTCATGCGGTCGATCCTGACAGAGAGCGCATCGTTCAGTTCGCCGGGCAGCAGCCGCCAGGTCCAGTTGCCGCCCTGGGTGCCGGGGATGTTCATGCGGTTTCCCTCGCCCAGGCCCAGATAGTCCTGCATCTGCGCCACGAACAGCTCCGCCACGCTGGACATACCGCCGCGGATAATACCCCAGTGGAAGCCCTCCTGCTCAGTCAGCGCCAGGTATTCCACCGCGTGGGCCACATCCTCCGGCGCGGCCTCCTGCCGCCACAGTGCCAGGGGGCTGTTGTCGTGGGTGCCGGTATAGCAGATGCAGTGCGGCGTATAGGCGTGGGGCAGATACCCGCTGGAATCCCGGGAGTCAAAGGCGAATTCCAGCACCTTCATACCGGGCCAGCCGGACTCGCGGAGCAGCTGCGCCACCTCCGGGGTGGGGTAGCCCAGATCCTCGGCGATGAACTCCAGCTGCGGGAACCAGCCGTTGAGCCGTTCGATCAGGTCCATGCCGGGACCGGCGATCCAGCGGCCGTTTTTGGCGGTGGGCTGACCGTAGGGCACGGCCCAGTAGTTGGCAAAGCCGCGGAAGTGGTCGATGCGGATCACATCATACAGCTTGCCGGCGCCGTCGATCCGGCGGATCCACCAGCCGAAGCCGTCGTCACGCATGGCGTCCCAGTCGTAGAGGGGGTTGCCCCACAGCTGGCCGTCGGCGGTAAAGTAATCCGGCGGGACGCCGGCCACAGCCTTGGGCACCAGATCGTCGTCCAGCTGGAAGAACTGCGGCTCAGCCCAGACGTCGGCGGAGTCCATGGCCACGTAGATGGGCAGATCGCCGATGATGCGGATGCCCTGCTGGTGGACGTAGTCGCGCAGAGCGGTCCACTGCCTGAAAAACAGAAATTGCAGATAGGTGAAGAACTGCACGTCCTCCCGCAGAAGCGTGCGGTACTTGTCCAGCACGGCCTCGTTCTTACGCAGGCGAAGGTCGTCGTCGGGCCACTCCGTCCATGCCTTCATGCCGAAGTGCCGCTTGCAGGCCATGTACAGGGCGTAGTCCGGCAGCCACCGCGCATTGTCCTGCGCAAAGGCCGCTACGGCCTCCGCGTCCCGCTCCCAGCCCCGTTTGTAGGCCTTGTGCAGCAGGGTAAAGCGGTTCTCGTAGATCTTTCCGTAGTCCACATGGCGCGGGTCGCTGCCCCAGTCGGGGGCGGCGCACTCGGCGGCCGTCAGCAGTCCGTCAGCCGCCAGCATATCCGGGTCGATAAAATAGGGGTTGCCGGCGTAGGCGGAAAAGCTCTGGTAGGGGGAGTCGCCATAGCTGGTGGGGCCCAGGGGGAGCATTTGCCAGTAGGACTGGCCGGCGTCTTTCAGGAAATCGGCGAAATCATAGGCCGCCTTGCCCAGGGTACCGATGCCATAGGGGGAGGGCAGGGAGGATACCGCCATTAAAATACCGCTGCTTCGTTTCATAACTCAACTTCTCTCTTGGATAGGATTTGACTTTCAGCCGGACGGTCCCGGCCAAAATATACGGGGGCGGGCGATCAGCCCGCCCCCGGCGTGTTGTAAGTTTAGCCCTTGACGGCGCCTGCCGCCACGCCCTTGATGATGTGCTTCTGGCAGCAGAGATAGAAGATGATGACCGGGACGATGCTCAGCAGGATCAGCGCCATGGTGGCGCCCATATCCACCTGTCCGTAGCTGCCCTTCAGATACTGGATGACGATGGGGATGGTGCGGTATTTGTTCAGATCCAGCACCAGGTACGGCAGCAGAAAGTCGTTCCACACCCACATGATCTCCAGCACGCCCACGGAGATAAATGTGGGCTTCATCATGGGCAGCACCACCAGGAAGAAGGTACGCACAGGCCCGCAGCCGTCAATGGCGGCAGCCTCCTCGATCTCCAGCGGGATCGTCTTGACAAACCCGGAGAACATGAATACCGCCAGTCCCGCGCCGAAGCCCAGGTACACGATAGGTATTGTCCACGGTGTGTTCAATCCGATCTTGGCAAAAGCCATAGAGGTGAAGCTAAAGTAGGGAAGCTTGACCTGCTCGGCGGTGCGGGACAGGGTGAACATCACCATCTGGAACGGCACCACCATGGAGAACACGCACAGGTAGTACACGATCTTGCTGAACAGACTGCCCACACGGGCCACATACCACGCGGCCATAGAGGTGCAGATCAGGATCAGCGCCGAGGAGACCAGGGTGATGAACAGACTGTAGAACACCGCCTTGATAAACGGATAGTTGCCGAAGGTCATGCCCTTGATATAGTTCTGCCAGCCCACAAAGGTGTCCTCATTGGGCAGGGCGAACGTATCGGTATTGACAGCGGCATTGGTTTTGAAGGAGTTGATCAGAACGATGACGATGGGCAGCACATACACGATGCAGATCACCGTGAACGCTATGGTCAACACCATTTTGCTGCGGTCATGCTTTTTGGCAAGGCTCGTCTGCATTACTGCTGCACCTCCTTTTTACGGGTAGCCCGGAGTTGGATCAGTCCGATAGCCGCCACCAGTATGAAGAACAGCACGGCTTTGGCCTGGGCCACGCCGCGGTTGTTGCCGCTGCCGGAGTAGAAGGAGTTGTAGATGTTCAGGGCCAGCATTTCCGTGGTCTTGACAACGCTGCCGTCCGCCTGCTGCAGGAAAGGGCGGCCGCCGGTCAGGGCCAGGTTCTGGTCAAACAGCTTGAAGCCGTTGGTCAGCGTCAGGAAAATGCAGATGGTGAAGGAGCTCATCATGTTGGGGATAGTGACCTTCCACAGGGTCTGCCAGTTGGTGGCGCCGTCGATGCGGGCCGCCTCCAGCATATCCTCCGGCACGGACTGCAATCCGGCGATATAGATGATCATCATATAGCCCACCTGCTGCCAGCACAGCAGGATGATCAACCCCCAGAAACCGAAGTGGCTGTTCAGTACCACGGACTGGCCGTAAGCGACCAGAAAGCCGTCGAAGATCATGGACCAGATGTAGCCCAGCACGATGCCGCCGATCAGGTTCGGCATGAAGAACACCGTCCGGAACAGATTGGAGCCCTTGATGCCCCGCGTCAGCGCATAGGCCACCGCGAAGGCCAGCGCGTTGATGAACAGCACCGACACAAAGGCAAACAGCGCCGTGAACAAGAAGGCATGGCGGAAGCTGCTGTCGGCAAAGGCCTTCAGATAGTTGTCAAAGCCTACCCATGTCCACTTGCTGGTCAGCTTGAATTTGCAGAAGGACAGGAACGCGCCCTTCAGGAACGGGTAGATGAACCCGATGCAGAAGGCGGCAAAGGTGGGCAGCAGAAACAGCCACACCATGCGCTGAATTGGCCGTCGGACCAGTCGGCTGTTCAGCGCAGCCGCGTCCCGTTTCGCTTGAAATCGTTTCATTAGACCACTCCTGTTCTCCGTAGTTTTGTCACAGCGAAAGCTCTCCTCCGAAGTGCGTTCGAAGGACAGCGCACGCCGTCACAGAGTAAGAAAGAGGGGGCGGGCGAAAAGCCCGCCCCCTGTGCGTATGTGGTTGAAACCGTAGCTTAGCCGTTGGCGATATCGTTGTTGTACTGGGTAGCCCAGCCTTCCACGAAGGCGGTCTTCACATCGTCCCAGCTGCCGCCGTCGGCGGTATACTTACCCAGAGCGTCGACCACAGCGGCACGCCAGTCATTGACAGCGGGGGTGTAGTTGAAGGCCCAGGTGACAGGATAGCAGCCATTGGCAACATACTCGTTGGCCAGAGCGCTGAACGGATTGGAGGGAGCCTTGGAGGCCTGGAACGGGCAGGCGCCGAACTGCTCAGCCATCATGGCAGTGCCTTCCTCGGAGGTAACGACCCAGTTCAGGAAGTCCAGAGTGGCCTTGATGTCCTCCTCGGAGGCGTTCTTGTTGACGGACCAGTAGTTCTCGGTACCGGTGCACAGGCCGGCCTTCTCCTCGCCCTCAATACCGCAGTAGATGGGGATCATGGTCAGGTCGTCAGCGTTCATGCCGAACTTCTCGCCAGTCAGGTTGCTGTACTCCCAAGTGCCGTTCTGATAGAACACAGCCTTGCCCTCGCCGAACTCGGCCTCAGCCTGGTCGCCGGTGGCGGACAGCAGGGCAGCGCCGGTGGTGGCGGAGTCAGTGATGTACAGATCCCAGATAGCCTTGTAGTTGTCCAGATAAGTGCCCTTGATGGTGGCGGGCTTGCTGGTCACGCCTTCATCGCGGAACTCATAGAACAGAGGCATATTGGCCAGATGGCCGGAGAAACGCCAAGAGGAGGTGCCGTCCAGACCGGCGGAGGTGAAGGCGTCGAAGCCCAGCTCAGCGGCGCGGCTGTGGATGTCGTCAGCGATCTTCTTCAGGGACTCGAAGTTGGTGATGTCGGTGACCTCATAGCCGGCTTCCTTCAGCAGCGCCTTGTTCACGATGATACCGTAGGTCTCCAGGCAGTAGCCGATGGAGATGACCTCACCGTCGGCGTTCTTCAGGGCATAATCCTTGGAGGTCAGCTGGTTGTACACGTCGCTGCTGCTCAGGTCGTAGCAGAACTCACCCCAGGTAGCCACGCCGCCCTCGTTGCACTGGAACAGGGTGGGCGCGTCTTCCTTGTCCATCTCGGACACCAGGGTGGACTCATACTCGCCGGAGGCGGCGGTGAGGATCTTGACGGGCACGCCGGTCTTCTCGGTGTAGGTGGCGGCCAGAGCCTTCCACGCGTTGTCGGACTCAGGCTTAAAGTTCAGATAGTACACGCTGCCGGTGGCAGTGTCGCCGCCCTCGTTGGTGTCGTCCTTCTTCTCACCGCAGGCCACCAGAGACAGGGCCATCACGAGAGCAAGAAGCATTGCAAGAAACTTCTTCATGGTAATTACTCCTTTTTTGTTTTTATTTTCACATCACAAGGATGTAAAAAACAGATTATTAGGGTACAAAAAACAAATTATTGGGATGCAGGAAACAGATCCTTAGGATACACAAAATAGATCACAAAGATATACAAAAGTATCACCTGGGCGCGGCCACGCTGCGGCCCTGGCGCAGGGTGGTGGGCAGCAGCTCACAGGCGTGGGAGCCCTTGTGCCGCACCATGTCCAGCAAAATCTCGGCGCTGCGGCGGCCCATTTCCTCCATAGGCTGGCACAGGGTAGTAAGCGACGGCTCAATATAGGCAGACAATTCTAACCCATCTATCGCTATAACGGAACAGTCCTCGGGGATACGCCTGCCGGCGTCCATCAAAGCCCGCATGGCACCAATGGCCATAGAGTCCGCGATGGCGAAAAGTGCTGTAAAATCAACGTTTTCGGCCATTTTTTCCTGCACGGCTCTGTAGGCGTCCTTCACGCCGAATCCGCCGGTGCATATCACCAGCTCCGGGTCCACGGGGATGCCGTGACTCTCCAGCGCCTGTATATATCCCTCGTACCGCAGCTGGCTGATAGACTGGTCATCGGGCCGGGAGATCAGCGCGGCGATGCGCCGGTGCCCGTGGCGGTACAACTCCTCCACCGCCTGCTGCGCGGTGTCACCGTCGGCGATGGACACAGAGGAATACTCGCCCTCGATCAGCGTACCATAGCGGTTGGAGTAGGAACAGCACACAAAGGGAACGTTCAGCATCGCCAGATCAGCGGGGGTGTAATCAAACCGACCGCCCAGGAACACGATGCCCTGCAGGCGCTTTTCGCGCTCCATGACCGCACCGCATTTGACCTCGTCGTCGCAAGTACCGATCTGCTGCATGACCATTGTAAAACCGGCATCGGTGATGGTGCGTTCAATGGCGCGGATAATGTCGGTGTAGAACGGATTGGACACACCGCGGACTACCAGACCCACAGCGTCGGACTTGGTGCGAACCAGATCGCGGGCACTGTTGTTGGGAATGTAGTTGCTATTCTTGATAGCGGAAAGCACCTTACGCCGGACATTCTCACTGACATCCGGCCGGTCATTCAGCACACGGGAGACGGTACTGACGCTGACGCTGCACTGTTTGGCTATATCCTTGATCGTCATACCGGGGTGTGCCTCCTACTATACCAGATCGAAAGGAACGAAAATCGTCAGAGGAAAGCGAAAACATTACCGGTAACGTTTCCGTTCAGCATAGTTATCCTATCAGTGTTTGCCGCAATTGTCAATTGCTTCGCTGCATTTTTGCCGAAACGCACAGAAAAGACGGTGGTTTTCTTGTGAAAATCACAAGAAAACCACCGCCCGATTGAACGGGCGGCGGCGAAGTATCGAATGTACGGCGCAAAATGGCGGAATTACCGGCGAAGGAGGGCGCGGCGCGCCCTCCAGTCGGGCAGATAGGCTTCCACCTCGCGGTAGAAGGCGGGGGAGTGGTCGTGATGGCGAATGTGCGCCAGCTCATGGACCACCACGTATTCAATGGCGGCTTCGGGATAGGCCATCAGGTAGAGGGAGAAGCTGAGACGGTTTTTGCCGGAGCAGCTGCCGAAGCGGGTGCGGGCGGCGGTGATGGTGATACCGGCGGGCTGCACGCCCATGCGCTGGGCCCAGTGGGCCACCAGGGGCGGCAGTGTCTCTTTTGCCTGCTGCCGCCATGCGTCCGCTTGTGCCGCAGACGGCTCCGGGTGGGCGGATAGATAGGCCTGCCGTGCTGCCAGATGTTTTTCCAGCCAGCCGCGGTGACTGTCCACAAAGCGGGTGATATCCGCATCGGAGGCCCGCAGAGGTGCACGGACCAGGGCTGCTCCCTGTCGCGTGACCTCCAGCGCCAGGGTGCGCCGGCGGGAGCGTATCACAGTATAGTCGATCATTGGCCGTCCTCCGGGATGAAACGCGGGCCGCGGTAGCCGTCCCGGTCCACGATCTCGGACCACATGGCGGCGGGGCGCACCCACAGACCGCCATTATCATACAGGGCACGGTAGACCACCAGTTCCTCCAGTGTTTCAGAGTGGCGGGCGGTGCCGATGACCTCATATTCATTACCCTTAAAGTGGCGGTAGCGGCCTGGTTTTATCGTTGTCATACTATATACTCTCCTGACAGGTAACAGTTGTGTTGACGATACGAATAGTATATACTATTGGCAGTGATTTGTAAATCGGAGGTGCAAAGATGAAAAACACCACGCTGTGCTATATCGAAAACGAACGGGGCGAATACCTGATGCTGCATCGGGTGAAGAAGCAGAACGACCTGAACCATGACAAGTGGATCGGCGTGGGCGGCAAGTGCGAGGAGGGCGAGAGCCCGGAGGAGTGCGTTTGCCGCGAGACGCTGGAGGAGACGGGCCTGACCCTGACCGACTATCGGTATCGGGGGGTCATCACCTTTGTGTCGGATATCTGGGAGGGGGAATATATGCACCTGTTTACCGCCACCGGCTGGACAGGGACGCTGCGGGAATGCGATGAAGGTGTGCTGGAATGGCTGCACAAGGACGCGCTGGCGGCGCTGCCCCAATGGGAGGGGGACAAGCTGTTTCTGGCGCTGATCCACGAGCCGGACACGCCGTTTTTCTCCATGAAGCTGCAATACGCGGGCGATACGCTGGTGTATGCCGCTCTGAACGGAAAGGAGCTGGCGATATGATACTGGTCAGTGCGTGTCTGCTGGGCTGTGCCTGTCGCTATGACGGGCAGAGCAAGCCCAACCCGCTGGCGCAGGAGCTGGCGAAGCGCGGCTTGGCGGTGCCGGTGTGCCCGGAGCAGCTGGGAGGATTGCCCACGCCCCGAAAGCCCTCCGAGCGGCGGGGCGATCGGGTGGTGATGAGCGATGGACGGGACGTGACGGCGGAGTACCGCCGGGGCGCGGAGGAGACGCTGCGTCTGGGGCGGCTGTACGGCTGTACCGCCGCCGTGCTGAAGGAGAAAAGCCCCTCCTGCGGCTGCGGGCGCATCTATGACGGAACGTTCACCGGAACGCTGACGGACGGCGACGGCGTCACGGCGGCGCTGATGAAGGAAAACGGCATAAAAGTGTACGGCGAGAGCGAATTGGAGAAGCTGCTGTGAGCCGTCTCTCCCATTTTATTTTCCGCCAAAGGCGCACAAATTTTGAATTTACATTTGGCAGAAAAGCAGGTATAATATGACCAACAGCGTTGATATATGCGGCGACGGGAGCTCCCGTCATTCCGTGGGTACCCACGGAATGATGCCGCCTGTATGCTATGGGAGAATAAAAGGAGGAGTGTACAATGAAGAAGTGCGTAGTGGGTATATTTTTTGCGTTGGTGCTGTGTTTGGCGATGCTGCCCATTTCTGCTTTTGCGGTGGAAAAGACAGCCATTACAAATGTTGATGAGCTTTTACAATTTGCAAAAGCGGTGGACAATGGCGAATATGATGACGAAACAGATGCGGTTGTATCTCTTGAAGCGGATTTGGATTTGAAGGATGTAAAAACATGGACGCCGATTGGCAGCAGATTTGCTGATGATGGAACTCTGCTGCATTACTTCAGAGGCAAATTTTATGGAAACGGGCATACGATCTCCAATTTAGATTTTTCCGAAAACTATGGAAAGACAGAGTATCCGTCTTTCGGATTTTTCAGTGAGGTTTACGGCGCTGAAATTTCCGGTTTGACAATTCAAGGCAAGCTGGATGTGTCCAATTCAGGGTATGTCTATTTTGGAACGGTAGCGGGCGTTGCAGCAGGCAGTAAAATTACTGACTGCGTCTCAGATGTGTCGTTCACGGATACAGACAAATATATCAACGGCACTGCGGCTTTGTGCGGATATGCGATAAATAGCACAATTGAATACTGCCAAAACAAGGGGAATTTTTCAATAACGAAGGATGTCAGCTCTTTTCAGATGGGCGGTATCGTAGGTCTTGCTCAAAACAGTACCGTACAGTATTGTGCTAATACAGGCGATATGACCTCTTGGACACCCCATACCGGAGGAATTGTTGGGGAGTTGTATCAAGCCTCAAAGATCATCAATTGTTATTCCACAGGGAAAATGGTTCCCCTTGGCAATGGAACTACAGATTTCGGCGGCATTGCGGGTACAGTTGGCGCAGGAACAGAAATCAAACATTGCTATTTCGCTGGTGAAATGGATCTATCTCAATATACTGCCACTACACCTTATAAGCGTTTAGGCGGTATTGCAGGCGGTGTTTCTTCTGATACACCTGCTTTTGAAAACAATTATTTCGTGGAAACTGAAAATGTCCCGGCTTGCTTTAAGTATCAGGATGCTGGAACAGAAAAGACCCTTGACTTTATGAAAACGGAAGATTTCTTTAATGAAATCACTGCTGCCGACGGCAAGTATCGATTTAATTCTGATGGCACACCGCTTCTGCCGGAGCACAAGTATCCGACAGTAGAGGAAACGCCGCGTTACTACTACAGCTCTGCGACTACCGCGAAGGACGAGGGCAAGACCGGCTCCCCCAAGACCATAGATGCGGGCGTGGGAATGTACGCCGTGAGTGCGGCGCTGTCTCTGACCGGGATGGTATATGTGAGTAAGAAGAAATCTTGAGAACGCAAAAAAGAAATCCCGAAAGGGATTTCTTTTTTGTCGGGGGACGAAGCCCCACGCCAGCGTGAGCGCTGGCTCGCAATGACAGGGGAGGGACGTCGTACCCCAAGGGCATTTGTTCCATGCGCTCCACGGCAGGACACCGGCCCCTACAAACGAAAGGACAGCGCCCCATGCGGGGCGCTGTCCTTCTATATGAGGGTGTTACCACTCCAGATTCTTTTCCGTCTCCTTGCTGAACACATGGGCCACATTGCCGCCGAAGATCATGTTGACCTCGCTGCCCATGGGGAAGTGGGCGGCGTTGCCATTGGTGGGGACGATGACCACCACGTCATGGCCGTGGGTGGAGATATGCAGATGCACAGAGGAGCCCATCAGCTCACTGACATCCACGGTACCCTTGACGCCGTCGGCGCAGAGCATGATGTGATCGGGGCGAACGCCCAGCGTCACGTCCTGTTCCGGTACATTTTTAGCGCTGAGCCGGGCCTGCTTATCCTCGGCCAGTTCCACGTTGATGCCGTCGATAGCCACGGCGTATTTGCCGTCGCTGTTCTTCACCAGCTTCGCGTCAAAGAAGTTCATCTGGGGCGTGCCGATAAAGCCGGCCACGAACAGATTGGCCGGGTGGTCAAAGACCTCCTGGGGCGTGCCGATCTGCTGGATGAAGCCATCCTTCATGATGACGATGCGGTCGCCCAGGGTCATGGCCTCGGTCTGGTCATGGGTGACGTAGATAAACGTGGTGTTGATCCGCTGGCGCAGCTTGATGATCTCGGCGCGCATCTGGTTGCGGAGCTTGGCGTCCAGGTTGGACAGGGGCTCGTCCATCAGGAACACGGCGGGGTCGCGGACGATGGCGCGGCCGATGGCCACACGCTGGCGCTGGCCGCCGGACAGGGCCTTGGGCTTGCGGTCCAGATACTGGGTGATGTCCAGAATTTCCGCCGCCTGACGGACCTTCTTATCGATCTCGTCTTTGGGGACCTTCTTCAGCTTCAGGGAGAAGGCCATGTTTTCGTACACGGTCATGTGGGGGTACAGGGCGTAGTTCTGGAACACCATGGCGATGTCCCGATCCTTGGGCTCCACGTCGTTCATCAGCTTGTCGCCGATCCACAGCTCGCCGGAGGTGATATCCTCCAAACCGGCGATCATACGCAGGGTGGTGGACTTGCCGCAGCCGGAGGGGCCCACCAGCACGATGAACTCCTTGTCGGCGATCTCCAGACTGAACTGCTGGACAGCCACAACGCCCTCATCGGTGATCTGAAGATTGCTCTTCTTCTCCTGGGGCTCCTCGCCCTTCTTGACCTTCTTTTTCTTCTCGGTGTTGGGGTAGACCTTCTTCAGGTCCTTCAGAATGACCTTTGCCATACATTTTTGACTGTAACCGTCCTGCCTCCGCAAAAGACGGCCTCGCACGGGCATTGCCCTCAGTGCCTTACGACAGGTCTCCACACTGCCGCACCGCCAGCCACAGCGGGTATTCCTCCTTATCTTTTGCCGTCCGGCGGCATGAAGTGGAGTGCCGCCTGACGGTGGGAATACGGTAAGTATAACCGAAAACGTTTCCGAGCGCAAGGGCTTTTTGTGATATATATGAAAAAATACTGCCTGCTGGGAAGGGCAGGCAGTATTTTTCACAAATCAACGACAATAGGCGTGTGGCCGGTATGGGGCAGCAGCTTTTCCAGCACGTCGGCGGTCTTCAGCTTCAGTGTACTGGTGCAGATGCACGGGTGGCAGGAGAAAAAGGGCGCGTCATAGACCTTGCGGTCGATGAGCAGCCGGACACGGTGCTCCGTATCGTTGGCCAGGCCCAAAATGGTGGCGGAGCCCGGGTGGCAGCGCAGCAGCTCCCACAGGCTCTCCTCCGGGGCGAAGCTCAGGCGGGAGGAGCCGATCTGCGCGCTGAGGTCCTTAGTGTGGAAGGGCTTGTCCGGCGGCATACACAGCAGATAGAACGCAGTTTTCTGCCGATTGCACAGAAACAGGTTCTTGCACACGGACACGTCCAGTACGCGGCTGACCTCGGCGCACAGCTCCATGTTGAAGGCGGCGTCATGGCTGACGCGGTCGTATTCGATGCCCAACTTGTCCAGCAGGTCGAAGGCTGCGGCCTCCTGTGGCAGCAGTTGGCTCTCCGGACGGGTGTTATGGGATACGGGGGAGATGGTCACTGTGCGTCACCTCGTTTCAGCAGCAGCTCTCCGGCGCGGTAGATGTCGCCTGCGCCCACGGTGATGATCATATCGCCGGGCTGGGCCAGCTTTTCCAGTTCGTCCGCCGTCTGCTCCAGCGTGGCGCAGTAGACGGCGCCGGGGATGCGGGCGGCCAGGTCCCGGGAGGAGATGCCGATGTCGTTCTTTTCCCGGGCGGCGTAGATCTCCGCCAGCACTACGCGGTCCGGCAGGCGCAGTACCTCCACAAAATCATCGAACAGCGCGGCGGTGCGGGTGTAGGTGTGGGGCTGGAAGGCCAGGATGAGCCGTTTGTGGGGCAGCGCCTGCGCGGCACTCAGCAGCGCCCGCACCTCGTCGGGATGATGGGCATAGTCGTCATAGACCTCCGCGCCGCGGAAGGTGCCCTTGTGCTCGAAGCGCCGTCCGGCGCCGGTGAAGGACGCCAGACCCGCCGTTACCGCCTCGCCGGGAAGGCCGAGAACATAGGCGGCGCTGGCCGCCGCCAGGGCGTTGGAAATATTGTGGGCGCCGGGGACGTGCAGGGACACATGGGCGTAGGTCAGACCGTTGATGACCACGTCGAAGTCGCCGTAGCCGTCAAAGAAGGAGACGTTGTCGGCATAGCAGTCGGCGCTGCGGTCTTTGACACTGAAGGTGAACACCGGATGTGTCAGGCCCTTGACGGCCTCGCGGGCGCCCTCGTCATCGGCGTTGGCGATGATAAAGCCGCGCTCCGGCACCAGGGCGGCAAAGTCATGGAAGGAGTGCTCGATATCGGCCAGGTCCTTGAAGAAGTCCAGATGATCGGCGTGGACGTTAAGGATCACTGCCACGGTGGGAAAGAAGTTCAGGAAGGAGTTGCAGTATTCACAGCTCTCCAGAATGATGGTGTCGCCCCTGCCCACCCGATAGCCGGAGTGCAGCAGCGGCAGCGTGCCGCCGATCATCACCGTGGGGTCTGCCTGGGCCGCCATGAAGATGTGGGTGGCCATGGAGGTGGTGGTGGTCTTCCCGTGGGTGCCGGAGACGCACAGGGCGTTGCGGTAGCCCTGCATGATGGCGCCCCAGGCCTGGGCACGCTCATAGACCGGGATGCCCCGGGCCACGGCGCCGGCGATCTCGGGATTGCTGTCGTGAATGGCGGCGGTGCGGATGACCGCGTCGCAGTTTTTCAGGTTCTCCGCCGAGTGGCCGATGGCCACGGGGATCCCCACAGAGCGCAGGTGCTTCACCGTGTCGCTCTCGCTCATGTCCGAGCCCTGCACCGTCACGCCCATGCCCTGCAATACCTCCGCCAGCGCGCACATACTCACGCCGCCGATGCCGGCAAGGTGTACGCGCTTGCCGGGGTGGATATACTTGTGAAAGTCCTCAGTAGGATGAAACATATTTGCTGCCTCCTTGACAGGAACAGAAAAATTACTGTACTATTATAATACAACGTTTCCGCCCATGCAACCGGCTTTTTTGCCGGTATTTGGCGGCGGAGGATGAAAAAACGTGAGGGGAGGCGAAGCCATGCTGCCGCAGGCGGTGCGATATGTGTTGGAGCGGCTGGAGGATGCGGGCTTCGCCGCCTATGCCGTGGGCGGCTGCGTGCGGGACACGCTGCTGGGCCGCACACCGGGAGATTGGGACGTGACCACCGCCGCGCGGCCGGAGCAGGTGCTTACACTGTTTGACGGCTATGCCATCCCAACCGGGCTGAAGCACGGGACGGTCACGGTCCGGGCGGGGGAGATGCACATTGAAGTGACCACCTTCCGGGCGGACGGGACCTATACGGACCATCGCCGGCCGGATCAGGTGTTTTTCTCCGACAGGCTGGAGGAGGATCTCTGCCGCCGTGACCTGACGGTGAACGCCATGGCGATGGACCTGCGCGGGCATATCACCGATCTGTATGGCGGGCGGGAGGATCTGGAGGCGGGTATCCTGCGGTGTGTAGGAGAGCCGGAACGACGCTTTGAGGAGGATGCGCTGCGTATCCTGCGGACGCTGCGCTTTGCCGCCGTACTGGGATTTTCGGTCGAGCCGCGGACCGATGCGGCGCTGCGGGTGAAGGCGCCGCTGCTGCGCTGTATCGCGCCGGAGCGTATCCTGACAGAGATGGATAAACTGCTGTGCGGCAGTCACGTGCTGCCGGTGCTGTTGAACTGGCCGGACGTGCTGGCGATGTTCCTGCCGGAGATCGCGCCCTGCGTGGGCTTCGATCAGCACAATCGCCATCATATCTACGACGTGTGGGGGCACGGCGCCCACGCAGTGGCCGCCGTCCCGGCGGAGGTGGTCCTGCGCTGGACTATGCTGCTCCATGATATCGGCAAGCCGGCGTGCTTTACCCGGGATGAACAGGGCGTGGGGCATTTTTATGGTCACCCGGCCATCTCGGCGGACCTGGCGGCGGATATCTGCCGCCGCCTGCGGATGGACAACCGCACGGCCGAACGCATCGTGACACTGGTACGCTGGCACGACCGGGATATTGCCCGGACGGAGAAGGCTATTGCCCGCGCCGTGTCGCAGCTGGGAGAGGAGACGTTTCGGCAGCTGCTGGAGGTGAAGCGGGCCGACAACGCCGCCCAAAGCCCGGAGGATCGCTGCCGTCTGGCGGATATACAGCAGGCGGAGGATCTTCTGAACACGCTGCTGGCGAAGCGGCAGTGCTTTTCACTGAAGGACCTGACGGTGAAGGGCGGCGACCTGATGGCGCTGGGGCTGCGGGGGCGAGAGGTCGGTGATGCGCTGCAGTATCTGCTGAACGCCGTGCTGGACGGAACGCCTAACGATAAAGAGACCCTGCTGAAGCTGGCGGCGGAGAGAAAATAGCCCCGCGGCGCTTTCTGCGGGAAGGAGGTATAAGCTTCGACTTCCCGGAGGCAAGACAGCAAAAGAGGAAGATACCAAAGGGTATCTTCCTCTTTTGTGATTGTCCACAGGTTTTGTTGTCAGTGATTTACTCTTTCACACCCTTGATTCTCTTTTGAATATCCTCCACCGACGGCAGTTGGCGTTCCAGTTCTTCCAGCAGACTGCTGGTGATTTGATAGGCGCTGACGCCGATGGGCTTGCTCATGTCCTTGAGAGAATACTCCAACTTTTATTCATGAACTCTGTGGTTAGGATCAAGCCGGATAATCTTATATATTCCATCTTCGCTTACCACATGAATACGAAAGGACTTCGTGACTTCATAATGATAAACCTGCAAGCCACGATAAGTATCATCTTTATCCGGCTTGCGCGCAAAAGATTCATCAACTTGCTGAACAGACATTTGTGACACTTTGTCAAGAAATCCTTGTAGTTCTTTATTATTACGCTTTTCTAATTCCGTCAAAGTGAACTTCTTTTCCAAAGGATATCTAAAGCCGAGTATAAACGGTACATCGCGTTTATTGGTAAGCAATTGTCCCGTTATCTTTGTTCCAGTTCGATTAGTTAATACACTCATTATGTCTTGCCGCCTAAATAGATTGACGAATAATACCGTTTCATTGCTTCGGGCGAAATCCGGACATTGCAACGTTCATCTGGCGAATATCCAGCTCGAGCTTCAATCCAAGGAGGTTCACTATGGCTCAAAGCTTCTAGCGCATTACCCGTATGATCACCGTAGGTTTCCCAAACACTTTCCAGTAATTCCACGTCACCATCGGCAATATTTGAAACATATTTTCCAGCAATCCGAATGCTGTTGTATCCAAAATTCTTAAACTTATCATATAATGGTGGCGAAACTGGGCCATGAATCCATGCTTCAAACACTGTATCCATGAGTCGATAGTTATTTAACGCGTAACACCATGCCTGTGCATAATAACAAAGCTTCTGAAGTTTTTTCTGTGTCATGGGTTCCTTTGACAAAAACCAATTTGCAATATCAAAGACGCTATACCGTCCGTTATCTGGCGCATCAACTAATTCATGTATAGGAATCAATTGAAAAGAACTAGTGTCCGACGTGGATTCGTTTCGAAAGGAACTCAGCCCAGAAGAATATGCATTATAGCTTGAATTCATTATCTTGCTCATATTTTACTTCGCCCTCCGACATCATTATTCGTGCTGTCTGCTGATTATCAACCGATTCATCATGTCGCCAGCCTTCAAATGTTTTGTCAACCTGAATAGCCGGGCCATTTGGTGTCGTTACCGTCGAACAGCGTCCCTCGGTAACAAAGAAGTCGCTACCGCCTACAACACTTTCAATAAACCCTCTCCTAACAGCATATGCTCCTTGGATTAACTTAGGATCGAATATCTGGCCAAGACCAAGCTCTTGGCTGAAGTCATCATAAAGATTTTTGATAATCTCATACTGTGTACTGGTAGGCTTGGCAACATTCAATTCTAATTCTTCAGCAGCCTCTCTTCGGTTAATAGTATAATCGTGGCTGCCGGAATCGCTACAAAGGAAATCAATGATACGACTAACCTTGCCGTCATCAGCAACTTGGTTTTTTAAAAGTTTTCCTGCCAACATTTTAATTTGCGCCCGCGAACGATATACTTGCCCCAAAACTAAAGGGTGCACATACTCCGAAAGTTTTATTAATACATCGCTAAGGGCATTTCCATCAGAAATTCCAAACTCGTCTTTTGCGAGTTCAATATAACCCTTTACCGCTTCAACGCTTACCGGCGTCGTTTGCTTTGCTGGATCATTAGGAATAATCGGATTCATTGGGGAATTAAGACTCGGGTCTATTGGACTTAAGGTTGCCTGTTTAGTCATTATAATTTTATTGGCTCCTAGGCTAATAATCGTTCCGGCGCTATGTGCTTTATGAGGAACAACCACAAGCAAATCTTCGCAATACATTCGCAAAAGATTTACGATATTCCATGCTGCCGAAGTATCTCCTCCGCGAGTATAGAGATACAAAACTATTCTTTCAACAGGGCCAATTTTATCAAGCTGCGCAATGAATAGATCTATCACATCTTGCGCAATTCTTGTTTCAAAACCAGGGCGATCGCCGGTTATATACGCAATGACTGCACCTTGAAATTCATCCTTAAGCTGCTTATAGTATTCCACTCTTGAGCTATACATAATCTCCCCCTCCTTATCGTTATTATAGCATGTAACTGCTCTATTTCAACTATTTTTTCTCTTATTGCCCATACATCTAAGTTCTATCTTCTTCAAAAAGTTGTCTGTTCTTATGCAACAATGTAAAAATATTTAATCGCCACTTGCGCTACTTGCGTTTTTTGTTTTGGCCTCCACATGATGCGTCAATATGGTTTTAACTGAACAGGTCGAAATTACCATTTTGATGCAAAAAGATCGTTTTGATAAGCATATATGAGGTACTATACCCAGTACTATCGACTTACAAGGAGGTTTACTTATGCCCACCGCGTACCCAGCAGATTTCAAGCAAAAAGTCATCAAGCGCTATCAAAACGGAGAAACCATCAAATCTCTCAGCCACGAACTGCACATTGCCCAGGGGACACTTTACCGCTGGCGGAAGGAGTACTGTTCCATCCAAGGAATAAACCGTACCTACACACCAAAGGAGTTCGACGCCATTTCAAGACGGTTAACGAAGCTGGAACATGAAATGGAAATCATCCGCCTTTCACAGTATATAACGAGTGTTCCCTTGCAAAAAAGGCTTTCCATATTGGAAAGTCTCTACCACCAATCGGATAATGCATATAGCGTTTATGAGCTATGTGAAGCACTGGATGTCGCTCGCGGTACATTTTACAACCACATCTTTCGCCGTGCAGACCGCAGCCAGCGTGACCAAGAACAGGCGCAACTCATACGTCTGGTACAACAGGCCTTCGACGACAGCGGCCAGCGGTATGGTGCCGAAAAGATTCGCATTACATTGGCCGAAGGCGGTATCAGAGTCAGCACCAAGCGCATTGCCGCGATCATGCAGGAACTCGACCTGCGCAGCATTCGAGTCGATTCCAAAAAGCAGTTTAAGAAGTATCAGAAATACCGCAAGCAAAACCTGTTGGAGCAGCAATTCACCGCAGATCGTCCTAATCAAACATGGGTCAGTGATATTACATACTTTAAGGTCAACGATTACTGGCTTTATTTGTGCATCATTCTCGACCTCTTTTCCCGAAGGATCGTCGGCTATCGCGTTTCCCGCAACGCCAGCACAAATCTGGTCACCAGCACATTTCGGGCAGCTTTCCGCGAACGAGGCGACCCCACTGATCTGACTTTCCACAGTGACCGCGGCAAGCAGTATTCTTCTGCCGCATTTACAACGCTCCTGCAAAAGTGCGGTGTGAAGCAATCGTTTTCCGCTACGGCGCGACCGCATGACAACGCCGTGGCGGAAGCCTTCTTTGCCTCATTCAAAAGAGAAGAGGCGTACCGCAGAGAGTACACCTCGGAACAGAGCTTTCGCAAAAGCGTGGAGCAGTATATTCAGTTTTACAATGGGGTGCGCCCTCACAGAACTTTGAAATACAAAACGCCGCAAGCCTTTGAGGACGCTTATCACGAGAATTTGTGAGAAAACCGTGTTCAAATAACGACCTTGCATAAAAATAATCATTCCGCATTTTGAGAGTTTTTCTGTGCATGCCTCCAATCAGCAAAATAAAAAAGCCCAGATAAAACAAGGCTTTGAAGATAAGAAGAACCCCGTTTTTCGATAAAAATGTTCGAAAAACGGGGCTCATTCACTTGGTGCCTCGTCGGGGATTCGAACCCCGGACACCCTGCTTAAAAGGCAGGTGCTCTACCTACTGAGCTAACGAAGCGTATGCAGTTATCGTAAGGACGGTGTCGTCCGGAAAGAGCTGGCAGGGATGGCTGGACTCGAACCAGCGGATGAGGGAGTCAAAGTCCCTTGCCTTACCACTTGGCGACACCCCTGTGTGGAAAGGGATGAGGGACCGGGACACTCCCGATCCCTCATTTCTTTTTGTGGGGTGGGTAAAGGGACTCGAACCCTCGACACCCGGAACCACAATCCGGTGCTCTAACCAACTGAGCTACACCCACCATATACATCCGCACGGGAAACGCTGACGCCCGCAAGGGGAAATGGCACGCCAGAAGGGACTCGAACCCCTGGCCTACTGCTTAGAAGGCAGTTGCTCTATCCAACTGAGCTACTGGCGCGTATCTGTCAAGTTGGAGCGGGTGACGGGAATCGAACCCGCATCCCCAGCTTGGAAGGCTGGTGCCCTGGCCATTGTGCTACACCCGCGTGCGCCCTCCACTCAAATCGTCAGCTTGTACATATTACCATAGGCCACCGTCCGTGTCAAGAAAAAAATCGGAGAACGGGGCACTTTTCCGTGGAAACAGCCTTGTCTACGCTCCGTAGACAAAGTCAGCGGGCGGGGGATGGACAAAAATCCGCTATATGCTATACTGGGAACAACAAGAAAAAAGGAGGCCGTGACCATGGATATGGAAAAGACAGGCACCTATCTGGCATCACTCCGCAGGGGGCGGGACATGACACAGCAGCAGGTGGCGGATATATTAGGGGTGTCCAACAAAACTGTCAGCAAATGGGAGTCCGGCGCGGGGCTGCCGGACATTGCCGCGCTGCCGGCGCTGGCGGCGCTGTACGGCGTGACGGCGGACGACATCCTGGCCGGTGAGACGCGCCCCCGAGCCTGTGCCGATACACCGGCGGAGGTGGAGGCCTATCTGGAGCGCCGGGGAAGCCTGCGCTTCCGCATCGGGTACAGTCTGGCAGTAATGGCGTTGGCAGTGTGGGTGGCATTCCCTTATAACGACTGGTCGTGGCTGTGCCTGCTGGCGTCGCCCCTGTGCCTGTGGCTGGGCTGGGGCGTGTGCCGCAGCCGAGAGACGCTGCGCCGCCGCATCCTGCTGCTGATACCGCTGTGCGCCCTGTGGCTGTTCGCGGTCATACAGCTGCTGGGGGTGTGGCGCCTACTGGTGTCCGCCTATGCGCTGCACGGCGGTGTGGTGCGGCAGTTTTCCTGGGCAGCGCTGACTGTGCGGCAGGAGGCGGTATGGCTGCTGCTGCCGCTGCTGCTGGCGGTGGGCAGCGCCTTCATCTGGGACTTTGAGGTCACGGGCAACGACACCGTCCCCACGGAAAGCGTATTGCAGGCACTGGAACGATGCGGCGTGCGCGTGGCACGCGCGGTGTGGGTCTGGACCAGGACGAGCTGCGGAACCGGGTGCTGCCGCTGCTGCCGGACGTGGTGTATCTGGCGGTGAACGTCAAGGGCTGCACCGCCCATGTGCAGGTGGTGGAGCGCGTCCGCCCGCCGCACCTCTACCGGGACAGCGACGTGCAGAACATCGTGGCGGCCAGAGACGGGCTCATCACGAAGATCGAGGCGCTGGACGGGGTGACCTGCGCGGCGGTGGGCGAAACGGTGCAGGCGGGACAGGTGCTGCTGTCCGGGGTGGCTGACTCGCCCCGGGGCTGCCGGTATATGCGGGCCACCGGGCGGATCTGGGCCCGGACATGGTACGAGTGGACGGTGCCCGTACCTCTGGAGACGGTGCTGAAGGACGGCACGGAGCCCGTGAAGACCCGCACCCATACCGCGCTGGACCTTGGACGGAAGCGAATTGCGCTGCCTGTGGGGGACAGCATATTGCAGGGCCGGGAAAACTGTGATAAAATAATACGATACCGTGGCGTGCAGCTGCCCTTCGGGCTGCGCCTGCCGGTAACGCTGGTAACAGAGACGGTGGCCGAGCGCGCGGTGTACGACGGTGAACGTCCGGAGGATGAGGCCCGCGCCGAGGGACAAAAGCAGCTGGAGGCCCAGTTGGCGCAGACCATCGGAGACGATGGCCGTGTTCTGAAAGCGGACGTATCCGCCCGGCGGCAGGGCGCGTACCTTATGGTGACGCTGCGGGCGGAGTGCGAGGAACAGATCGGCGTGGACGCGCCGCTGACTATAACAAGCGATACAGGGAGGTAAACCCAAAACATGGAACAACGTATCGGTATTGAACGTATGGAGGAGGCCGTCAATCTTTTCGGCTCCTTCGACGAGAATATCCGGCTCCTGGAGGCGGAATTTCAGGTGCAGGCGGTGAACCGCGGCGGCGAGATCGTGGTGTCCGGCGAGCCGGAAAACGTGATGCTGGCGGTGAAGGCGGTGCAGGCGCTGCTGACCCTGTCCAATAAGGGCGAGACGATCACCGACCAGCACGTGCGCTACGTCATCGGGCTGGTGCGCTCCGGCCAGGCCGAGCGCATCAGCGAGCTGACCCAGGATGTGATCTGCATCACCAGCAAGGGCAGGCCCGTCAAGCCCAAGACCATCGGCCAGAAGGAGTACGTCAACGCCATCCTGAAGCAGACCGTCACCATCGGCGTGGGCCCTGCCGGCACCGGCAAGACGTACCTGGCGGTGGCGGCGGCGGTGGCCGCCTTCCGGGACAAGCAGGTGAACCGCATCATCCTCACCCGTCCGGCGGTGGAGGCCGGCGAACGGCTGGGCTTCCTGCCCGGCGATCTGCAGTCGAAGGTGGACCCCTATCTGCGCCCGCTGTACGACGCGCTGTTCGATATGCTGGGGGCGGAGACATACCAGAAGTATCTGGAGCGCGGCAACATCGAGGTGGCGCCCCTGGCCTATATGCGCGGGCGGACGCTGGACGACAGCTTTATCATTCTGGACGAGGCCCAGAACACCAGCCGCGAGCAGATGAAGATGTTTCTCACCCGCATGGGCTTCGGCTCCAAGGTGGTCATCACCGGCGACGTGACCCAGATCGACCTGCCCAGCGACAAGGTCAGCGGTCTGAAGGAGGCCATGAAGGTGCTGCGGGACGTGGAGGGCGTGGCCATATGCAGGCTCACCAAGGAGGACGTGGTGCGCCATGTGATGGTGCAGCGCATCATCGAGGCCTACGCCAAATTTGAGGAGAAAAAGAAATGAAACGACACTATATCCCGGTGACCGCCGATGTCCCCGGTGTCAGCGAGGGCACACGCAGCTTTCTCCGCAGGGTCATCCGCACAGCGCTGGCCGAGCAAGGGGTGGACTTCCCCTGCGAGGTGGATGTGCTGGTGACCGGCGACGCGGGCATCCACGCCATCAACCTGGAGATGCGTGGGGTGGACCGCCCTACGGACGTGCTGAGTTTTCCGGAGTTTGAACTGACTCCCGGCGAGCTGCCCGGCGCGGAGGACGCCGACCCCGGCACCGGCTATGTGCCCCTGGGGGACATGGTCATCTCTCTGGAGCGCGTGAAGGCGCAGGCGAAGGAATACGGCCACGCCAACCGCCGGGAGTTAGCCTATCTGGCGGTACACTCCGTGCTGCACCTGCTGGGCTACGACCACCTGGACGAGGGTCCCATGAAGGCCCAGATGCGCGAAAGAGAAGAGGCCATCATGTCCGTGCTGGGCCTGGAACGAAAATAACGCTGCACGAAAATTGCTCAAACGAAAGAAAGTTGAGGATCACCTATGAACATCACAAAAACCGCAATGATCACCGTGTGCGGACGGCCCAATGTGGGCAAGTCCAGCCTGACCAACGCCCTGGTGGGCGAGAAGATCGCCATTGTTTCGGACAAGCCCCAGACCACCCGCAACCGCATTTACGGCGTGGTGAACCGGGGCGATACCCAGTATGTGCTGCTGGACACGCCGGGCCTGCACAAGCCCCGTTCCCGGCTGGGGGACTATATGGTCAAGGTGGTGCGGGAGAGCCTCAGCGACGTGGAGTGCGCGCTGCTGCTGGTGGAGCCCATCCCCCATGTGGGCGAGCCGGAGAAGGTCCTTTTGCAGCGCATCCGGGAGGAGCAGCTGCCCTGCGTGCTGTGCATCAACAAGATCGACACGGTAGAGAAAAAGGAGGCCCTGCTGGAGGTCATCGCGGCGTACAGCGCGGCCTATGACGGCTTTGATGCCATCATTCCCATCTCCGCCCGGACCGGCGACGGCCTGGATGAGCTGATGCGGCAGCTGTCCCAATACGCCCAGGAGGGCCCCCAGCTGTTCCCCGACGGCATGACCACCGACCAGGCGGACAGCCAGGTGTGCGCGGAGATCGTCCGGGAGAAGATGCTGCGCTGCCTTGACAAGGAGATCCCCCACGGCACGGCGGTGGAGGTGACGAAGTTCTCCGAACGGGAGGACACGGGCATCATCGACCTGGACGTGACCATCTACTGCGAGAAGGCCAGCCACAAGGGCATCATCATCGGCAGAGGCGGCGAAATGCTCAAGCGCATCAGCTCCGCGGCCCGTCGGGATATTGAGAAATTCATGGGCACGAAGGTGTACATGGAGACGTGGGTGAAGGTCAAGGAAAATTGGCGGGATAATCCGAATTTCATCAGAAGTCAGGGCTATAACGAGGAGTAAGGCTGCGGTCGCAGCATGCACTCCGGCCAGTTTTCCTGCGAGCGGAGCGAGCCGCCGCGCATGCGGCGTGAATTCGAAGAATTCCGTAGGCGGAATTCATTTCCGCCGTAAAGCGATAAAATGCGGGGTCCCCGCTCGATGGGACATCGAGTGGGGCAAATTGGCGGGATAATCCCAACTTCATCAGAAGTCAGGGCTACAACGAGGAATAACATCAACAAATTTCCAGCCATAAAACCGGCGAAAGCTCCCATGCTAACGACATGGAGGTGTTCGCGTGGACTACTGGGAATTATTTTTGGACACCGGCGCGCCGGAGGCGTATCTGCTCTACCGGGACGCACAGGAGACGGTATGCAAACAGGAAAAGCAGTGACCTCCGGCGTGGTGCTGCGGGTCACAGACACAAAGGAGACAGATCGGATATTGACGGTGCTGACGGCGGACCGGGGGAAGATACCCCTGATCGCCCGGGGTGCGCGGCGAAAGAACAGCCGCCTGGCGGCGGCCTGCCAGATGCCGGCCTATTCCGAGCTGACCATTTTCAAGCGGGGCAGCTGGTATATGCTGGATGAGGCGTCGCCCATCGAGCTGTTCGACGGGCTGGGCCGGGACATCGAGCTGCTGGCGCTGGCGGCGTGGTTCTGTGAGCTGACGGAGGCGGTGTGCGCCGAGGAGACGCCCTGCCCTGAGATACTGTCGCTGCTGCTGAACGCCCTGTACGCCCTGTGCCGCACGGGGAAGGACCCGCGGCTGGTGAAGGCGGCGTTCCAGTTCCGACTGATGGCGCTCTCAGGCTTTGAGCCGCTGGCGGAGGAATGCGCCGTGTGCGGAACGGCACAGCCGGAGGGACCGGTGCTGGACATCTCCGGCGGATTTGTGGCGTGCGGAACGTGCAGGGGCCCGGAGCGCAGCTTCCGGCTGCCGCTGACCGAGGCTGGTCTGGCGGCGCTGCGGCACGTGCTGTACGCGGACCCCAGGCGGCTGTACAGCTTTACGCTGGAACCGGGCGCCCTGCAGGCGCTGGATCAGGCGGGCGAGGCGTTTATCGCCGCCCAGCTGGAGCGCGGGTTCCGGACGCTGGACTATTACAAGGCCCTGTTGGGATAACAGGAGGACATACATACATGAGCGAGTTATTTGAGAAATCTATCCGCACACTGGAGCTGCCGGCGGTGCTGGAGCTGCTGGCGCGCCATGCGGTCAGCGACGAGGCCAAGGCCCGGTGCCTGCGGCTGCGTCCTGCCACAGACGCGGCGGCGGTGGAGCACCTGCTGGATGAGACGGACGCGGCCAAGACGCGGCTGGGCCTGCACGGCAGTCCGTCCTTTGCGGGCGTGAAGGACGTATCCCAGGCACTGGACCGGGCGGACCACGGCGGCGTGCTGAACACCCGGGAGCTGCTGGATGTGGCCGGCGTGCTGACCGCTGCGCGGCGGGTCAGCGACTATGACGCGGAGCGTCAGGGGGAGGCCACGGCCATCGACCGGCTATTCTCTGCCCTCCATGTGAACCGCTATCTGGAGGATAAAATACGCGGCGCCATACTGGACGAAGAGACCATCGCCGACACCGCCAGCCCGGAGCTGGCGGACATACGGCGGAATATGCGTGCTGCGGCCAGCAAGGGACGGCAGATCCTGCAGCGGATCATCTCGTCGCCCTCCTACGCCAAGGTGCTGCAGGAGGCGCTGATCACCCAGCGGGACGGGCGGTTCGTGGTGCCGGTAAAGGCGGAGTGCAAGGGCAGTCTGCCGGGTCTGGTACACGACATCTCCTCCTCCGGGGCCACGCTGTTCGTGGAGCCCATGGGCGTGGTGCAGGCCAATAATGAATTGAAGGAATTGCAGGCCCGTGAGGAAAAGGAGATCGACCGGGTGCTGCGTATACTGTCCGGCGAGTGCGCGGCGCAGCGGGAGAACATCCTGTACGACTACGACCTGCTGGTGCAGCTGGACACCATTTTCGCCCGGGCACAGCTGAGCTATGCCATGGACGCGGGGCGTCCGCTGGTGCGGAAGCGGGGCGGCATCGACCTGAAGCGGGCGCGGCATCCCCTGCTGGATCCGGCCAAGGCGGTGCCGGTGACGGTGGCGCTGGGCGGTGCGTATGACACGCTGGTCATCACCGGCCCCAATACCGGCGGCAAGACCGTGACGCTGAAAACCCTGGGGCTGCTGTGCCTGATGGCCCAGTGCGGCCTGCACATCCCCGCCGGCGACCAGAGCGCCGTGCAGGTGTTCGACCGGGTACTGGCGGACGTGGGCGACGAGCAGAGCATCGAGCAGAGCCTGTCCACGTTTTCGGCGCATATGGCCAACACGGTGGAGATACTGAAGCTGGCGGATGAGAAGAGCCTGATCCTGTTCGATGAATTGGGGGCGGGCACCGACCCGGTGGAGGGCGCGGCGCTGGCCATCGCCATCATTCAGGACGTGCGGCGCAAGGGCGCGCTGACGGCGGCCACCACCCATTACGCGGAGCTGAAGACCTTTGCCATGACCACGGCGGGGGTAGAGAACGCCAGCTGTGAGTTCGATGTGCAGACGCTGCGGCCTACCTACCGGCTGCTCATCGGCATACCGGGCAAATCCAACGCCTTTGCCATCTCCCGGCGGCTGGGGCTGGACGAGAGCGTCATCGAGGACGCCAAGGCCCAGATGGACAGTGAATCCGTGCGGTTCGAGGACGTGCTGACCCAACTGGAGGAGAAGCGCCAGCGGCTGGAGAAGGCCCAGGGCGAGGCGGATCGGCTGTGGCGCCAGCGTGAGGAGGACGCGCGGAAGGCGCGGACCTTCCGTGAGCAGATGGAGAAGGCCAAGGACAACGCCCGGACCAAGGGCGAGGCCGAGGCGCGGCGCATCGTGCAGCAGGCCCAGCGGCAGGCGGATCAGGTGTTTGCCGAGCTGGACGAGCTGCGGAAACAGCAGCAGCGGTCGGACTATCAGGCCGTGAATGACCGGAAGAGCGATATACGCCGCCGCCTGAACGAGGCGGAGACGGCGCTGCACCAACGGGACGAGGACACAGAGCCGGTCCCCGCGCCCAGCCGGCCCATCGCCGTGGGCGATACGGTGGAGCTGGCCGGTGTGCGTACCGGCGCCGCGGTGCTGGCGGTCAACGGCGACGGCACGCTGCTCCTGCAGGCGGGCAAGATGAAGATGACCGTCAAGGCCGCGCAGGTGCGCCTGCTGGAAACGGCGGAGGAGATCGAGAAGAAGAAAAAGCAGTCCGCCGCCGCGCAGCAGCGCAGTGGACCGGCGGTGTCCATCAACACCGGGGCGCGGGCGTCCGCCGAGCTGGACATCCGGGGCCTGGAGACGCTGGAGGCCGAAAGCGTGGTGGAGAACTACCTGGACGCGGCATCCCGGTCCAAGCTGGGCACCGTGACCATCATCCACGGCAAGGGCACCGGCGCGCTGCGCGCCGCCGTGCACCAGCTGCTGAAGAAAAACAAACAGGTCAAGTCCTTCCGCCTGGGCCGGTACGGCGAGGGCGAGGCCGGCGTGACCGTGGTAGAGCTGAAATGAACAACACCCTCCTGCGCCGGCAGGAGGGTGCTGCTTTTTCAGCGGGAGATAAAAAGGGGCCGGCCGAGCCGGTCCCTTTTATGTATCACAGCTGCTTGATGAAGCAGCGGCGGCGCTTATGCTGTTCGGTCTGAAAATCCTTCCACTGGGACTGGACCTTGTCGTTCAGCTCCAGCATGGGGCCGGTCTCGGCCTGCTTGATGCCCAGCTTGTGGCAGCCTTTCATGGCCTTGCTGAGGATAATGGCGTTGACACCCTTTTTCTGGTAGTCCGGGTGGACGGCGATGAGCAGCAGGTCCACGGTGTCGTTCCTGTGGAAGGCCTTGAGAACGTCGATCCAGCCGGTGGGCATGAGGCGGCCCCGGTGCTTCTGCAGGGCGGAGGCCAGGCTTGGCGCACCTACGCCGAAGGCCACCATGCGGTCGTTTTCATCCATGACGAAGCAGGTGGTGTTGGGATTGATGAGGGGCGCGAACTTGGCGGAGTACTTTTTGATCTGGCGGTCAGAGAGATCCACAGTGCCGTACAGCGGCGCGTAGGCCAGGTTGACCAGCTCGAAAAACGGCTTGAGCAGGGGCAGATAGGACAGGCGGCTCCTGGCCTCGTGAATGTGCAGGCGGTGGCGCTTGAGAACGAAGTCGGAGATCTTCTCCCAGCGCTGTATGGTGGCCTCGTCCTCCGGGACGGTGATAAGCTCCTCGATCCAGTCCACGTCCTTCACATAGCCCAGGGCGGCCATGTGGTCGATGTAGTAGGGATAGTTGTAGTATGTGAAAAAGCAGCTGCGGCGGTCAAAGCCCTCCACCAGCATACCCTCGCGGTCCATGTCGGTGAAGCCGAGGGGACCGTGAACGGCGGTGCAGTCCAGCTCCTTCGCCCAGGCCTCCACCGTGCGGAACAGGGCGGAGGAGACCTCCGGGTCGTCAATGAAATCCACCTGGGTAAAGCGCAGGCGGTTGGCACCCCACTTGTCGTTGGCCTTGCGGGAGTGGATGGCACCGATGCGGCCCACGATCTCCCCGTCGCGCATGGCCAGCCAGCAGCGGGCGTCGCAGTATTCAAAGGCGGGGTTCTTGCTGCGGTCCCAATCGGAGAGATCGTCGCCATAGGTGGCGGGGACGAACTGAGGCACGTCTTTATACAGCTCATTTGGGTAGTCCACGAACCGGCGCAGCTGGGCTTTGTCAGTTACTTCTATAATGGAGACCATTTAGTATACCTCCTGTATCATGCAAACACACATATAGTGTACGACATTATTTCACAAAAAGCAAGGATAGTGACATTAAGAACACATTAACTTTACCCCAATGTTACCCACTGCAAAAAATCAGAAAAAACGTTTGACAAACCGGACAGGCAGGTGTACAATACAGTTGAGCACGAATAGAGTCACCCCCCTCTGTCCGTGCCACCCCCCTGTCGGGTATTCCCCCTTTTACCCGACAACACACCACCACAGGGAGCGCTACGGCGCTCCTTGTGGCCGTCTTGGGGAGGGAGAAAGAGCAGCCGAAAGGCTGCTCTTTCTTCATTTCCGGGGGAATATCTGCTCCATGCCGCCGGGCAAACGGCGCGGAGACAGCAGAGAGCAGCGGCGCCGGAACATCGTTCCGGCGCC